>Ga0316204_10000248_pt1 | contig 223144 bp, 215 predicted proteins | sample 6monrhotite_MG_2_FD_205661 | JGI IMG/M metagenome (GOLD analysis project Ga0316204, IMG submission 205661) | Microbial mat bacterial communities from mineral coupon in-situ incubated in ocean water Damariscotta River, Maine, United States -... | ecosystem: Environmental > Aquatic > Marine >... | reverse complement strand
TACCACGTACCGCAACAACCGGATGAACATCTAAGTAACTACGTTCATTACGCATGCGATTAACACCACCAAAAAAACGATGGGGTTTATCACCTAGAGTCCATGCAACCTGATCTTTTGCATAATGTACTGCTGCATTTTCCCAGGAGATCCATGACATCGGTTGTCCACCAATATCTAATTTTAAAATTAACGCAGTCATTGTTATTTCCTTTATCGTTTAAACTTGTCATTAACAAATTAGAAAGTAATAGTATGTATTGGTGCGTGAGACAGGAGTCGAACCTGCGTGCTAAAAAGCGGGAGGGCTTAAACCTCCTGTGTATGCCACTTCCACCACTCACGCGTACTTATGTATAAATATAAATTGGTTCGCCAGATAGGATTCAAACCTATGACCTTCGGATTCGTAATCCGACGTTCTATCCACTGAACTACTGGCGAATAAAATTGGTGCACCTCCCGAGAGTCGAACTCGGATCAAACTGGGTCTAAGCCAGCCGCGTCTGCCAATTGCGCCAGAGGTGCATGTGTGGGGCGATACATCAGACTTGAACTGATATTTTCTTGTTTCACAAACAAGGGCTTTAACCGATTAAGCTAGTACCGCCATAAATCTTATTTACTTTTTGTTACCGTTAAACTGGCTACCCCTGCAGGGTTCGAACCTGCGATGACAGAGTCAAAGTCTGTTGTGTTACCAACTACACTAAGAGGCAATTAATTGGTCTGGATGGCAAGATTTAAACTTGCGACCTCTCCGTTCCAAGCGGAGGGCTCTAATCAGGCTGAGCTACATCCAGATAAACACCAACTGATATGTTGGCGGTACATATGTACTACCACGCCTTATAAACGGTGGTGGTGATCCGGTGAATGGGCGATCCACGCGCAAAAGTTGGAGAACCGGACGGGATTCGAACCCGCAAAGACTAACTTGAAGGGCTAGGTGCTTAACCAATTTGCATACCGGTTCATAGTTGGCGGACAAGACGGGACTTGAACCCGCATCTTATTGATCGACAATCAATAGCTTTACCAATTAAGCTACCTGTCCTCTAGTGAATGGTATGAGCAAAATATTTTCACAAACACTTTGTTCATACCACTCCTTCATTTTTAATTTTTGTTTCTCTATGCGACGTTTTGTTTTATCTGATTTTTCATGTACACCACCTTTTTTCATAAGTGGATGATCATGAAATGGATTACGTAACCTTGTTGAGGTTACTTTTATTTTCATCTTCATTTTATTACTCCAGTTTTAATTAAAATAAATGGTGGGCGCAGAAGAATTCGAATCTTCAATGCTGTTACGCGTCGGATTAAAAGTCCGGTGTCATACCATTAGACGATACGCCCAAATAAATTAATGGGAATTAGCAATTTTTATTGCCGCTTCACGTGCTTTACTAAAATTACTGTGGTTTTTATTTGCTATCCACGCATTGCGAATAAACCAGCTTGCATTTGCATTACTTGCAAGTTTACGTATTGCCGGAATGTTCATAGGCGCAACAGCAACTTCATATTTGTCATATAAGTTTTGGTTAATCATCGTTACGCTCCTTTCAGTTATTGATGAATGTTGGTGCATGAGGTTGGAGTCGAACCAACACAGTGAGTCACAACTGGGTTACAGCCAGCGGGGCTCGCCAATGCCCAGCTCATACAAAGTAATTATTTGGCTCATAGAGTCAGACTCGAACTGACATGCAACTCCTTAACAGGGAGCCCGCCTACCAATAGCGCATCTATGAATATATTGGTGCAACGAGATAGTATTGACCTATCGACCTTCTGGGTTTCAATCAGACGCTCTACCACTGAGCTACCGTTGCATGATTAAATAAGATCACTGTGGCCAGGTTCCCCACCCTGACACCCAATCTATTGTGGAGTCTCACTTCACTTACCGCTTATTACATAGGTGATGTACGAATACATAACAAACCGGTATGAGACACAACCAACTCTCACCAGAGCTCACAGTGAATTCGTTTAAATAAAATCATTTATTTTGATTTTATTAATATTTGGTGCGGGCACAGAGATTCGAACTCTGACCAAAAGGTTGGAAGCCTTTCATGCTACCGTTACACTACCCCCGCAAATTTAAAAACAAAGATCCATATTGCTGTATTGCATGAACACACGAATTTCTTCATGGGATGTTATTTCACACATCCAACCTTTGTCGTTAAACGACTATTACTTTCTAAATTGTTAAAGAGCACGCCTCTATGGGCAACATCCCGTATTGGGATTATTCGGGGCATAAAAAAACCCCGCTTGGTCAATGCCTCACGGGGTTTCTTATTAGGAAGTTCCGTGGAAGGCGTTGATTACACCTTCCACAAACACTGTAAGTAGAAGGTTAATTCATACCGTAATAATTACTATCCTGTTCATGCCGATCTTTAATAGAAACAACAGACAGCAACGCACCGGTAGATGGGTTTATGAGCGACAATAGATCGCTCTCCGTCCCTATGGGCGTTAAATTATTTAAACTGTATGTATTTAAAAATGTCATTGATGTTCCTAAATATTTTTCCTGTAATTCAATGACGGCTAGTATAGATATTAAATTCAAGAATGCAAGATTTATTTTCAAGAATCTTGTATTATTAGTTTTAGCTAATATTTGAGAGTTATAAAATGTCAGATAAAAAAAATCCTACCGCCGTACAAATAGGGCAACGTATAAAACAAGCAAGAAAAATGGCAGGCTTTGATACTGCCGCACAGTTACTAGAAAACATTGGTGACTGGGGAACGGGTAGACTAGGAAATTACGAAGCTGGTATTTCCATACCTTCTCCCAATGATATTAAAACCATTGCTAACATTACCGAATCATCGCCTTGTTGGATTATGTTTGGGCACGGTCCGATAAGATCAGCAGGTCGTGATATCCAGGCAATCCGTCATCAAAATTTTGTTTATATTTTTGAAAACTGTAAAATACAAAAAGGATCAATTACAAAATTCTTAAAATCAATTGGTCTCTCGAGAAAAAAAGTAGATGAATACCTCAACAATCCTTTCCTTACAATACCTGATCGAATTGCACGTAAATGTGAAAAATTTGCAAAGAGAAAAATTGGATGGATAGATGCACAACATATAGAAACCGATCCAATCTGTGCATCGTTTCCTGAAGATATGCAACGACTCATGATGATTTTTTCAGAATTACCTGAAACCGATCAAAAACGATTAATAAAACTTGCCGAAGTATTTACTGATGACTCCTAGTAAATATTCATAGACTCCTAATCTAACCAACACAGATATTTATTACCTGCTGTAAATACATGTGATGTAACAGGTTACGTAAACCCCGTTACGTTAATATCCTGTTTAAATAATCACTTGTAAATAATAGTGTCAGATAAACAATACCTTCCAACATTAGAAACAATTGTTCTCCGCCCCCAATTTATTATCACAGTATTATATAGTTATAGAATGTGCATTCTCGAGATTTTCAAATGAACGGCCGGCAATGATAACCTGAGAATTTTTCATGGTTTCCTTCATGCATAACTTAACAAATGGTTTTAATAAATAGGATTCACTGTCTTTCAAATCATCTGCTTTTGAAAAATGTGGAGGGAAATCAATAATAAGAAAACCTGGATAATTATATTTATCATCTTGACTAAGGGATAATAATGCGTAGTGATATGATAGTTGAATAATAAAGTAAGCAGTTCCGCCTGCTTTAACATTTAACTTTTCTTTATCAAGAAATATATCTAACTTGTCTTTTTTCAGGGTAACTGAGACCCTCCCTGTTTTCCATCTGCTTAATTCATCTGCGTTTACAGTATTTAAAAAATCATTCATTCTATCAGCAATTAAATCACCTAATTTTTGATAGTTAATAGTTGGTGCAGATTGTTTAATTTCAATATCCAGAGCATCTATTTCTTTTTCCAAATCAGTGATTTTTTCACTCATTACATCGCGAGAGCCAATTGAACGTTCTACTTTATCTAATTGCTCCATCTGTGCAGCAAGATGTCCCAACTCATTATCTAAAATAGCAAAATCAGCTGGTATTGCTCTTTTAGAATACTCAATAGAGTTATGAATAGATCTTTCATAACCAGTGATTCTTTGCCTAATATCAATTATTGATGCTTCTAATGCAGAAGACTCCTCTTCATTCTCTGAGATTAACTTTGATAACTCACTAAATTCCTCAGCAACCTGTGTGACTTCAAAATCTATACGGCGTTTACCTGCTATTCCTCCATCATTGCTTACTTCATGTTTCTGACCACAAACCTGACATATATTTGTATCAAACCTTTTAACAGGTATAGTCTGATCACAAGACGGGCAATGTGTAACTTTCAGATCTGAAAAAGCTGAAATAGTGTCATTTATTCTTGAAAATCTTCCCAACTCTTCTTCTAATGTTTTAGAATAATCAGTAAGTTCTGATAATCTACGCAACGTGATGTTTTTGTCAGTTTCCATCTGACCTAATCTTTCATGAAGTATTCCTAATTCTTCTTTAGCTTTATCAGTTTCAGGAGATAATAATGATTCATCCGCATCAATCTTGCTGAGAAGTGATGATTTTTTATTTTCAATTGATACTATTCTGTCCTTTAATCTAGTTCTAGTTTCTTCGACAGAATCCGGTGTTACAGCTATTGTCATTTCAGGTTGCCCAATAAGTTCTACCGACAAATCCTGTAATACTCCTACGAATATTTCTTTTTTTGCTTCGAGCTTTATCTTTTCCTTTTGTTTGGAGATTAATTGTCCATATTCATCTGAATAAATATTTTTGGCTTCATTAAGAAAATGTAATACACATGCTGATCGTATTACTTCTGGTTGCTTTTCAGCAATGTCGGACCATTTAAGTTCCTGTTTATACATATGACGTAGTAATTCTCGCCAACTTAATTCTGGCCATGTTCTATCGCTATATGGATTGCCACTAGGTACCTGAATCAGAGGTATCTCTAACTCCTTTAAAATAAACTTAGAGAATTCTTTTGCAGTAAAACCTTCTCCATCAACAAATATCTTTCTAGTAGAACCTTTTTCTTTCCAACGTCGTTCAACCTCATACTCTTTTCCTGAAATATCAATTACTAAAGTAATTTTTTCATATTTTTCAGACAATTCTGTTGTGAAGGCATCTTCAGCCCTGTCAGGGTCCCCTAGAACAAAGTCAATCATTTGTAGCCACTTTGTCTTCCCTGTATTCATTTCACCTACGATGAGATTAACACCAGTAGAAAACACTAATAAATCAGAATCATCTTTTTGTGGATATCTTGTTGCAGATTTTATATGTAACTTCTTCATATTCACCCTATGATATCGCCATGTTTGAGTTGTTTAACTTCTAAATCAAACGTTTCGTAAATAAGATTTTTTAATTGACTACCAGATTTTCTTCCAAGTAGCTTTTTAATTTCTTTCATTTGTAAAACCAAGTTTTTAAAGTTTTTTTGTTCAATTAAAATTCCAGCTTTTAATTTTCCTATATTAGTTATCTGAAAATTATATGTTTTTTTCTTTTTCTCAACTTTTATTAATCTTCGTGACTCCAAATATGCAAGAATATGATAGTACCGTTTATCCCATGGCCCATAATGATGTCTAACCATACTTGATTCTATATATCCTATTTTCGATAATTCCTTCTTTCCTAACTGCACAGCAATACGGTTAAAAAAACCAGGGTAACGTACAAAAAAATCTAGTTTCGCCAATTTAGTCAAACCCTCAATCTTTTCACCTTTAACACCACATATATTTATGAGCAATAAAAGTCTTGCTGCATGTAATTCTGCTATATCGTCAGCAGCAATAGGGATAGAATTTGGTTCCAATGATATATTTATTGAGGATTTCATGATTTAATCCTCTTAAATCTATGCCGACATCTTGCCGCAATCTCATACATGCATCCTGATGAATAACCAGAAGGTAGTTCCTGAACATCATCTAATCTAAGATTAGTTACTTCTTTAAGACATCTTTTGTGGAATTGAGTACCATTATCCCTAAATTCTCCAGAATCTAAGGATGCGCGTAAACCATGAAGCGTATCTAAGACCTTATATTCAATATCTTCTACACGCTCTGTATTAAGATATGGGGATGACCGTCGTTTAGATAAATATCGCCGCTGTTGATCTTTTGCAACGCTGATGCATATTGAATCTAATCCTGCTTCGATCATTTTAGATTCTAATTTTTCAACTTTGCCTTTTTCTGGATATGGATTTATTAAGCTTTTAATTTTATTAATTAAATCATCTCTTTTAATAGTTTTTTCTTTCCATTTTTCTACTGTATATTCTGCAGTATCTTTAGCTAGTGTGCGAAGTCCATCATATACTGTCCGAATAGTATCGGGATCAGAATCTAATCCTAGATTATATAGTTCTACACCTAACGCGTGCATATTTAAGATACAGATTTCATCTTCACTAATAACTTCCCATTTAGCATTTTTCAACCAAAATTCTATATCGTTTCCTTTTTTTGATTTATGATCCCCTACCTTTAACTTAATATTACGTTCTAATTTCACAAAAGGAGAGTAAGATAATGAACGATATTCATGTCCTAACTCTCTTGTTAATAATTTTAAGTCAGAATGAATTTGACGACATGTTACTAATCTAAACCGTGAACTCTCACTATACTGATCACGTGACAAGCTTTTTTCGAAGATTGATGTATTTTCAGCAGATTTTTTTCTTTCACATAATTTAGCAACTGACCATAACTGATCAGGATGTTCTGCTTTTACCTGTATAAATTCTACAAAATGTTCCTTTTCAATATTCCAAACCAAACAAATGTCATCATGCGTTTCACAAGAAACTTCTAACAGTTCATTATTTTTCAGCATTTCAATATAATAACCAGCCGCCACATCATCTTGATATGCAAAACCATTACGAGCATATATACCACCAAAATCATTTGGTAATGATTCTGAAATTGAAGGGAAATTTTTCATAATAATTCTATACTCATAAGTCCTTATATATACAATTTAAACTACCTAGCTATTATCTAATTTATTTAAACCCAAAATTAACGTACTCACTGTTAAACAACGGGTTTTACGTAACCCGATATCGTAAATAATGCGACATATCGATAAATTAACACGCCACGTTGACAGCTCTAAAGTGCGACAAATTATTAACCAAATAGAATCAGGGATTGCTTTATAATTTAACTAGTTTTTGAGTCTTTTATTATTATGTCTAGGGGGACAGACAGTAACTTAAAATAGCATAATTTTTTATCACACACACATTTATTAAGTAACCATATAAGCGTATAGATATATACAAACATCAACTATTTAATTCTTATTAAATTTACCGATAAATTTGTCCTGATATTTCTGTTCTAACTTTCATTAAAGCAAATCCCAATAAATTCAATCCCCGCCATTTTGCTGAATTTTCTGCATCAGGATTAGTCTGCTCCAGTCCGATACCCCAAACCCTGTCATGTGGACTAGCTTCAACAAGAACTCTATCATTAGTATTAATAAGAAATTCTTTGAGCTTTTCATTTTGTGAAAACTTTGCTTGATTGCCACAAACTACAATATTAAAACGATGTTTTTTCCAAACATCATCCTGGTAACCTTTTACTGTACGCCCTTGTTTTTTTGCATCACCAGGATGTTTGGATTCAAGTATTTTCTTTAATGCTTCACTATCATTAAACAAACGTGCTTTTTCCGCCATCATATAATGTTCAGCCGTTGGGTAATGTATGCCATCAATTTCAAAATTTGACTCGTACCACTGACTTAGACACTCCTTCCCAACGACTAAATCATTTTTAGTTGTATGACCCCAGAAGAATAAATATTTCACTTCATTACCTTCAGCAATAAACGTAATCAATTCTTCTTTACTTCGGATAGAAGGCAATGCAACAACACTCATTGATATTCTCCAATAACTTCAATCGTTCCAACAATGTTGTTATTGAGTTCATCAAGTTCTTCAGCAGGAATCCACCATTCGGTATGACGACTACCACCTACTTTTTGTTCGTCATATTTATCCATGAATGAGCTATTTACTTCAAAACGCGTGACATAACCTATACCACTTTGTTTGATATTCCACTGTATAGCAATTTCTTTTGCATAAGCTTCATTAGTAACAGGATAAAAAATAGGTTGCTCAGGCAAGCGTGGTGGCCAGGCTTTATATCCACTCGCTTCAACTAACGCTAATTCTTTTGGGCCAGTTGGGCGATAGAGTGTGATGGTTTCTTTTGACATGTTAATCGCCCTGTACTGATCTGATTCTTTTCCCTAAATCTCTAATGGCTTCAGCCAATGACATTCCTTGTTCCATTTGGCTTTTTACAAAGTTTGCTTTAGCCATTACATTCATTGCGTCTTCCAATTCACTAGCAGAATAACAAGGGTTTTCCTTATTCTCCATAGCTAATTGAATACACTTTTCTATTGCATCTGCGCTAAAGCGATTTGCTAAATCGCGTATTTCAGAGATATGCATTGATTGTTGTGAAGTTTGATTCATCTGTATGCCACCTTATTAATTTTTAATATCTGTAGAAAACCTAATTACTCCCCTTGACTTAGTGTAAATACTACACTATCTTGTTAGTGTAATCAATACACAAAGTAGAGGAAAGGTCATGTATCAATACGAATACCCACATCCTGCAGTCACTACCGACATCGTGATATTCACGATCCGTGACAAACAGTTGAAGCTACTACAAATTATGCGTGGCGGTGACCCTTATAAGGGTAAATGGGCCTTACCAGGTGGATTTGTGCAATTGGATGAGGATTTAGAGTCGGGTGCACGTCGAGAATTGTCAGAAGAAACCGGTATTTCCGGTGTTTATCTGGAACAGCTCTATACCTTTGGTTCAGTAGATCGGGATCCGCGTGAACGTGTGATCACCGTGGCCTACTATGCACTGATTCCCTCCGACAAAATTGAGTTACGGGCCGCTACCGATGCAGAAGCAGTTGGATGGTTCTCGATGGATGAATTACCCAAGCTTGCGTTTGATCATAAAAAGATTGTCGATATGGCGCACGAACGTCTGGTGGCAAAACTTGATTACTCCACCATTGCATTTAAGTTTATGCCGGAAGAATTTACGCTAAGCGAATTACAAGATGTTTACGAAATAATTCTACGTGAAGAAATGGATCGCCGTAATTTTCGAAAATGGATGCTGGCATTAGATCAAATTGTAGAGACTGGAGGTGAACGTCGTGAAGGTGCACATCGACCGGCCAAACTTTATCGAGCCATTAACCCTGACAAGGTAGAAATTATTAAGTAACAGGAGATAAGTCATGAAGACATTAACATTAGCACATTACTACACTACTCCAGATGTTCAAGCGGCAGCTGATTATGTGGGTGACAGCTTGGAACTCGCATTGATTGCTCAACGTGAAAAAGCTGATCGTATTGTTTTTGCAGGTGTTAAGTTCATGGCAGAGACTACCAAAATTATTAATCCAGAATCAGAAATAATTTTACCGGATGAAGAAGCAACGTGTTCTCTTGTCACACAAACTGATATTAATGCATTAAAACAGTGGCGTGATAAATATGCTGATTATGTTCATGTCAGTTATATAAATTCCAGTGCGGAACACAAAACCATTTCAGATTGGATTGTGACTTCCCGAAATGTCGATGACATTATTGCCAGTATTTATGCTGAAGGTAAAAAAGTGATCTTCTCGCCAGATCGTAATATGGGTGCCTATTTAAATTATCAATATGGATATGACATGCCAGTTTGGAATGCTGTATGCGAAGTACATGATAAATTCAAAGATGAACAGATCGCTTACATGATGGAACAGGCCAAAAGTGAAGGTGCAGTCTATTTGTTGTCACATCCTGAGTCCCCTTTGCCGGTATTAAAACGTTCTAACTTTATCGGCTCGACTAAACAAATGTTGGACTGGATTGAAAAGTTTAACTCCGAAGCCGGAACAATATATGTGGCAACAGAGGAAGGTTTACTACACAACATGCGTGTATTACGACCAGAACTGAATATACAGCAAGCACCAATTTATAGCGGTTGCCAGTGTAATGCTTGTCCTTATATGAAACGCAACACTGTGGAATTAGTTAAACGTGCTCAACAAGGCGACGGTTTCGTTATCGATTACCTTGATGAAGACACAATGAATAAAGCAAGGAAACCCATTGAACGTATGTTGACGTTCAGCCAGAAATTAATGGAGAAAGATGCCGCATAGCAATAAGTGAGTAAAGAGATGTTTTCTCAACCGCGTTACTGACGCATAGGAGGTATATTATGATACTCAAATATTTTAAAGGTGAACCTAACACCTACGTCATTAGGTATCGAAGTGGTGAAATAAAAAAACACGGCGTTGGATTAACGTTTTGGTATTGGCCACACAATACGTCTATCGCAACTGTACCTGTCGTTACGTTGGATGCGCCATTTATTTTTAATGAAACAACGGCGAATTACCAAGAGATAAGTATTCAGGGTCAGTTGAGTTATCGTCTTGTTAATCCAATCGACACATCAAAGGTACTTGATTATACGATTGATGCTAAATCACGACGTTACCTTAGTAAAGATCCCGAAAAGTTAATTAGCCGTGTCATCAACGCTGTACAAGCTAACACCCGAAGCGGTGTGAATAGTCTGTCGTTAGATGAAGCATTAATTAAAGTTAAGGAACTTGCGTCAGACGTCTTAGCCAGCGTGCAAAATGAACCTGAGTTAAAAACATTAGGTGTTGTCGTTGAAAGTTTGTACTTTACTGCGGTTAAAGCAACTCCAGAAATGCAAAAAGCTCTGGAAGCGGATTATCGTGAAAGTTTACAGCAACGATCGGATTTAGCTATCTACACTCGGCGTAAAGCAGCTGTTGAAGAAGAAAGTCAAATCCAAAACCGTGAGTTAGACAATGAGGTGGAATTGGAAGACCGTCGTCGTGATTTAGTTGCTAAACAAAGTGAAAACCGAATTAAACAAGCGCAAGCCGAAGCTAAAGCCATTGAAATGGAAGCTGAAGCGGAAACAAAAGCGGATGAAATTCGGTATCGCTTATATAAGGAGTTATCTCCACAATCCATGGTTGGTTTAGCATTAAAAGAATGGGCGTCCAATGCGGGCACCATTGATAACTTAACGATTACACCTGACTTGGTTAGTAAAGTAGTTAGTTATATTGGAGGCGATAACAATGCTTAGTTCAGTTAATAACGCACAACGTCAACGAGCGATCCCCCCGATCGCTCGTGTTCCTTCTCGTGCAAAGTATGAGCATGTGATCATTGTTACGCGTGAAACTGAATTGGAATTGCTTAAAGTAAGATTTAATACCACAGAACAAGCGAAGTTTTATTTAGAACACGCGGGACAATCATTCACTCCTATAGAACAAGCGCATGCCCAATATCATGACACGTTAAACCAATTACGTGAAATGATTCCGCGCGGAGTTAAAACACAAATCATATCGCGGAAACTGGTGCCGCAATTTACCTTTGGTGAAAATGACCTTGTTATCGTTGTTGGACCAGATGGCCTGGTAGTTAACACGGCAAAGTATTTACAACAGCAGCCAATCATTGGAGTAAACCCTGATCCTAAAAAGATTGAAGGTGTGCTTCTACCTTTTACAACTAAAAAACTGAATGATAAATTAGCAGATACCTTGCGTGGACAATCATTAATTCAAGAAATCACTATGGCGAAAGCAATAATGAATGATGGTCAGGAGTTATTGGCTTTTAATGATTTATTTATTGGACCAAAAACACATACTTCTGCGCGCTATCATATTGAACAAGCTGGAAAAGGCGAAGATCAATCCTCAAGTGGCATCATTATTTCAACTGGTGCAGGCTCCACTGGTTGGATGAAATCTATCTTTGCAGGTGCTTCAGGCATCATCGAAGCGCTTGGTGGTGAGGTTAAGATGCCAAAAGAAGGGAGTCGTTTTGCTTGGGATGCAGATTTTCTTGTTTATGCAGTGCGTGAACCCTGGCCAAGTAAAACATCGCAATCAAATATGGTATATGGCGTAATCAAACCCGATCAACCTTTAATACTCGATTCATACATGGCAGATAATGGTGTCATATTTAGCGATGGCATTGAAAACGACTATCTAAAATTTAATGCTGGTCATGCAGCAACCATTAACATTGCAAACCATAAAGCGAGGTTAATTATTTAATTATATGCAATATCAATCTATACAATTTGAAAACTATAACGAACAACTTTTACGTTGGCCAAAAGAAGGACGTCATATACTTGCGCAATATGATAAAGACTCGATCATTGTATATCAGGCTTATCGACCTACTATTGGCCTCTTTGCTGTTGAACACCAATACTTTGGAGGTGAATTTAGTCTTAACCGAATGAGTTGGATAAAACCTAATTTCTTATGGATGATGTATCGAAGCAATTGGGGACAAACACCAGGACAAGAAATAGTATTGGCGATACGTTTGAAACGTAATTTCTTTAATGATGTACTAGAAAAGGCTGTGCCATCATCCTTTAACTCACAGAGTTATTCATCTAATGAGGAATGGAAAAAAGCAATACAAAATTCTGATGTACGGCTTCAATGGGATCCTGATCATGATCCGGCTGGTAACAAATGTGAACGTCGCGCAATACAACTAGGTCTACGAGGTGAGATGCTCGAAAAATACAGCAAAGCAGCAATTGTTGAAATTATTGATGTTTCTGAAATTATTGCTGAGCAAAGGCAAAACATCTCAAATGAGCTAAATACATTACTCACGCCAAAAGAAGATGTTTATATACATTTGGACAGTAATAATTAAAAAACCGATAAAATTAATCCAACTACTACTAATTTTGATGTCCAATTAAGACTATAGAACAGTAATATTAATAGATTCTCTTCCAAGTTTAGCTGGATGTGTCGCAGTATGAATCTCCTTCAACTTCTTAATCGAAACTTGAGTGTAAATCTGTGTTGATGACAGACTTGCATGACCTAAAATCTCCTGGATATAACGAATATCTGCGCCATTATCGAGCATGTGTGTCGCCATCGCATTACGGAATAAATGACTAGCACCAGGCTTATCAATTCCTACGGCTTTTTTGTATTTATTAATTAAATCGACCATACGATTTTTAGCAAAAGGCTCGCCTTCTTCAGTAAGAAAGATATAACCGTTATCTTCACCTTGTACCAATTGTGGTCGGACTTCTTCCATGTACCTATGTAACCAGGCACAAGCTCTATCACCAATTGGTATTGTTCTGTCTCTTTTCCCCTTTCCTTCAAATATCACAACGGTGCCTCGTTCAAAATCAACGTCATGAATTTTAAGGTTGACCATTTCCATACGTCTTGCACCTGTAGAATAAAAGGAATCAATAATCGCGCCGTCTCTAATACCTATATCACCATAAATTTTTGTTTGATTTAGCATGTCATTAATTTCTTCGGTAGTAAGAATATATTTAGGTAAGCGCTTTGGTATTTTTGGCAAATCAAATTCTGATGCAGGATTAAATAAAATATGATTATCTTTTGATAACCATTTAAAGAATGCCTTAAGTGGTGCCAACATACTATGTTGAGTCGTAAAACTTAATGGTGCACCATTAGGTTTACGATAATGAAACAAGTGCTGACGATAACGTTCAAGAACTTGTCGCGTAATATCTTGGGGTTTATTCAATCCTCGTTCGTCACACCACACAATAAAGCGTCGAACACTTACGTCACGTTTTTTAATCGTTTCAGGACTGTAATTCATTGATGCCGCCCATTCTGAAAAACGTTTCAAATAGATTGTAATGCCGTTATCTTCAATGTTGTTTTGTTTACTCATAATGAAGTACCGTCCATAAATGTCTCAGATGTAGGGTTATGATATGTTGCAGGGTAATTTTTATTCGGTAGTACTGTGTTATCGGTATCTAAAACAGGTTTTGTATCTAAAGTCTTGGTATGACTGACTGAAACCGATTTTTGGTTATGCCGATGAGGTACCGACACATTACCGACTTGAGGCCGACTAGACTCCGACAGGTTATCGTTTTGCCCCGACGATTTGTCATCATCTTTCTTTTGTTGCCTTAATATTTCAACATCGAGCAATCCCATTAAAAAGGGTTCACCATCTTTACCCTCACTGTTATAGAGAAGTTCATAGACAATCTGTTGGCCACGTCCTCCTCGACGTATGTGTAAATATTCCATGGCTTCTAAGCGTTGTAAATGCACTTTGAGTTGCGTATCACCCCAACCACAATACGCACGCACATCGCGACGTGTAAACTGAAACATCTGTCTATCAATTCGTAACGACAGGCATTCTTCTTTCACCATATTATCGATTAAGGTAAGAAGACGTTGTGTTTGGGGTGGGATATCATCAAGTGAACGACCTAGGACTTCATTAGCTAATTTATTTGCAACTTCGATGTCCTCAATGGTCACTTCGATATACGACAGCATTTTTCCACTAAAATACGTCGTTTTAACTTCACGCTGGTACTGGTGTAACAATGTAATACTGCGAATGAGCGTTAGGTACTTCTTATGGTCACGACGTGCACGTGTCTTGTCATTGAGAAAAGTGAGCTGTGTTGCAAACGGGTTAACGACCTTTAATGGTTTGATCAACCTTTGCGCATTACGGTGTACACGTAAAATATCATCACGGGTCTGGGTAGCAAGTAATCCTTCGAGTGTTTCCTCGAAGCGTTGAAGCTCTTGTATTGCCTGTGTTTGTTCTCTCTCTTCATCAACTGTTAAGACTAAACAGCGGTTTAACAATTCCTCATCGACATCTATGGCTGTAGTGGTACTGAAGATCATTACAGGCCCTTCCACTTTATATTCTTTTGTCACATGTCGTCCTGATTCGGGATCTTTACCCGTTGAGGCAATGGTCAACTGGCCATCACTTTGTAATAGCTTTAAGGCATATGATGCTTTACTGGCACCTTCTTCCTCATTAATGGCTAATATCTTATGCTTAAGATTAATATCACTCATGTAAAACAATGATTGGCCAGTCATCGCAGAATACTGAATACGCTCTTCTTCTGGAATGAAGGACAATACGGCATCCATGAGAGAACTTTTACCAGCGGCACTGGTACTTTGAATCATGATGGCAAGCGGCTTATCAAGTTTTCGTGAGAGTGTGGCAAGATAACTCACAAGCTTATTAGTGGTTTCTCCAACAACGCCACAACTCTCAAAATCATTGAGTATACGTTTGAGTAAATCAGGTGATTGAAGTAAGTTCATGGCTTCAGTCTGTTCTTTTTTACTCAACTCATGTTGAATGACTTTTGGTGCTAAAGTTTGATGAATATTCTCATCTTGTAAAACTTCTAACTTCAACAATAACTTTGCAAGATCGCTTTTTATCGTATCTTCTTTTACATTTAGTTCTAACGATGCCTGTTTGATAAAGTTTGCACGGACCCGTGCACCATACAAATCAAACACATCAACATGCATCGTATGACCTTTATTAACGAGAATATTAACCTTGAGCTGGTCATAACAAAGATTTTTCTCTAATCCACGAACACGGTAACGTCGGTCATCCAGATTAATGATAATTTCATCATCATGGATTTCCACATCTACTTCTTGTGGAGGTTCAGGAAATACAGTCGCAGGTAGTGTTTCGTTCTTTATATCATCTACAGTATTAATATCGTCTGCTATTTTTTGTTTAGACTCATGTATAAACTTAGGTTCAGGAACATCATCATCTTCTTGTATTGGTTCTACATGAATACCCTCGGTATTAGGCGGTGAAGATCCTTTACCTGTCCAGGCTGCTTTGCGAATAAGGCCACCCAAACTTTCACTAGCAGGTTGATTGTTAACGGCATAGGTATTTGCATCCATATTATTAGGGAGTTCGATTCGATAAGTATCAATACCAATTGTCTTTAGTTGTTCAGCTAAAGCATTTGCGGCAACATCGTCTGCATAGGCAATCAGCATTCGTTTTACAGGTGATACTTTCAACAACCCTAGTAAACATTCATCGCAAGATGTGTCATTACCATAGATACAAATTACATTTTTATAACCAGCGCACCAGAATGTAAGTACATCCATAATTGAAGGACAAAAAATGACCTCATCACATGTTTCAATCGCTTTTTGATTAAAAAAGCCTTTCTCGGTATTCGGTAGATAGCAATGTAACGGCGTGCCAGGTCGTAGGTGGTTGCTGATTTTTCTACCGTAGATTTGTTTTACGATACCATTATTGAAAATGGGTACTACAACTGAACCACGAAAGAGTTCATGACCGTTGGGTTTAAGGATACCTATACGTTGTAATTGTCCACGTTGTGCCGCCCCATCCTTACGATTTTTCTCTGGTAACAAATTACCTAGAGTACGATTACTAAAGCCCAGTTTAAAGTGCTCAATAGCTCCACTTTTGTCTATACCATATTTTTGCAAATAAGAGAGCTCTTTAGGAGATTGCTTTAAAGTAGAGTAATAATAATCAACAATATTTTTTGTAATTACATGATTGTTATCGCCAACAGTAAATAATGTGTTGGAATTATTTACACCATCTTTTTTATTTCCTAGAGGAGTATTCATGAGCCTATCTCCTTAGTTTTATATAATGGCGAATGTGATTTGCGTAAAGATTCACCACCTAAAGTTATTTTATGTGCCCTGTGAACCAACCTGTCCAATATGGCATCTGCAATTGTTGGATCACCAAGATACTCATGCCATTTCTCAATAGGAACTTGAGAAGTAATCATGATTGAATTAGTTCCAATACGATCATCAACTAACTCAAGCAGTTCATGACGACCTCGCGTCGACAATGGTGCTATTGCCCAATCATCGAGAATAAGTAAATCAACCTTAGATAACTTTATTCTCAACTGAACTAAACTGCCATCTCCATAAGCGATTTCAAGTTCCTCCAGCAATCGTGATAGTCTCTTATAAAGTACAGAATAGCCATTACGAGTAGCTTGTTGACCGAAAGCACAAGCAAGCCATGTTTTACCAACGCCTGTTGGTCCAGTGATAATCGTGTTTAAAGATTTTTCAATCCAGTCACATGTTGATAAATTTGAAACTACCTGACGATCTAATCCACGATGAGCTGTGAAATCAATATCTTCAGGACATGCACTAACTTTAAATTTTGCATTTTTTCCAAGTCGGTTTATTTTTCGGTTCTCTTTGTCTTGTATCTCAGTATCAATCATCAAGCCTACTTTTTCTTCAAAGCTTAATGACTGTGTATTGGTATTGGTTCGTTGCTCTTCAAAAAAGTTCGCCATACCAAATAAACGTAGAATCCTTAATTTATCAAGCGTTTGTTGAATTAACATATCACTTACCTCCATTGAAATAGTAATTGGCGCCACGAACATTCTCGTGTAATGGGAGATTGATTTGAACCAACGTATTTTCATCACAAATATCAGTGAGTCCACGTTTCAATATTGATTTGATACTCGTTACCGAAAGAGAACCTATTGATTCAGCACGTTTACAAGCAGATTCAAACCTCTCGTGACCATAATCTTTTGCTAGACGTTTTAGGCTGACACAACTTTTAATACCAAGCATCGCATGTGGTTTGCTTGAAAACTGATGCATTACTACTACCAATGTTGATTTTCCCATTTTTCTTGCCCACTTAATCATATTTTCCTCAGTTAGTTCAGAGTACTTTCGATGTGATTTTGGTTGATGATTAGGGTATGTATTTCTACCACCTTCAACATAAGATCTTGAATGACTAGCGATACGTTTACCTTTATTAAAAAACTCAATGATATTTTTTGTGTATCGACTTTCGATCTTTTGTCCGACTAGTTGATGTGGCACGGAATAAAAGTGGTTATCAATCTGTAAATGATAATCAGGACCTAGCCTTCTACCAGATATCCATTCAGCATACTCAAAAATGGTATCAGGTAACGGACGCAGCATAGGCTTGTCTAATTCATCGAAACGACTCTTACGACATCCAGGAAGTTTTTTAAAAGGCCGTTTATTTAATTTTTCTAAAAGTTTAGATATAGCTTCATTAATTTCTTCAATGCTAAAAAATTGACGGTTACGTAATTTTGCTGTTATCCAGCGAGTAAATATTAAGACACCAATCTCAGCATCGGCTTTATCTTGTGGACGCCTTACACGTGCAGGAATTAGAATAATATTATAGTGTTTTGATTGCTCGAGATAAGTGCGATTTAGTACGGGATTGTTGCCTGATCGAATCACTGCTGATTTTAAATTATCTGAAACAAGTATCTGAGTCGTTCCACCAAAGAATTGATACATTTTATTATGTGCATCAATCCAATCAGATATCCTTTGAGATCTAACTGCATAAGCAAATGTATATTTTGAACAACCTAAAACCCCAATAAAAATCTCTGCAAAATGTTTCTCTCCTGTATCAGGATCATTATAGGGAATTCTTTTACCCGCAAAATCAACATAAGTTCCATAGCCGGCATAATGTGATTGCCGCATGGTTAAATCGAGTTTCTTTTTGAACTTACGATATTTATCAGCAAAAGAAGAATATCCATAAGCATTATCTGGGTCACTTAAACAGTATTCTTCCCATAACAATTGCAAAGTGACATGCTTTTTTAACATTTCATTAAACGTATAAATCATATCAGGTTCACGTTTACAAACAGCATGTTTACGCGAACTCCGAATGAGACGTTCAATTTCATCATCATTCATATCATTAACAACAGACCACTCTAAATTTTTATCTTTTAAAATATTTCTATACCTGCCAATAGTCGTATGTGAACGAGGAACTACTGATGAAATCATTCTATTAGACAAATCAGAGGTTAATATATGATGAATAGCTTCTCTTATCATATTCATACCTATCTCCTTTCTTAGAGCAAGACGTATTCCTGCTCATTAAGAACATGTAGAAATGACCGCATTTTATTTGGCACAGCATTACCCTATGTTGGTGTTATCACAGCAACACAACTTGACAAAAAGGGAGATAGTTACTAAAGTTTGAGTGTCAAAAGTTCATTCAACAGACAAGCAATAAGGCCTAAGAGCTCCACACTCTTAGGCTTTTTAGTTTCTGAGCCCTAAAACTGGTCAACTATATTTAGTGTCACGCTTCGTTACGTTACGTCATAATATTTCTCCTTATCTAGTATCAAATGTTAGTTTTGTTACACAATAAATACGTCATTTACGTTCTAATAACTCTTCAAGATCGGCATCAAGAGATACTAACCACTTAGCAATATCATGCGTCCTTGCCACGCGTACACGACGCCCCTTAGGGATAAACGTTGGGAGTGGCAATCTATTACAAAATACAGCTTGCCTGAAAGCGTCGCCTGTTCGATAGCCCAGAATATGTCTCAAGTCTTTCCCTTCAACTAAAGCACCGTATAGCTTAATCAAACATAATTCATATTCCATTACACGCTTTGCAACATCACTTTCCATTGGGGGATTTTTTCGCATCATAACTTCGATAGTAGACCTATTGTGGAAATATTTAAAAGTTACGTTATGCTTAGTAACGTTACTCAACGTTACATTAATCAATATGCCGAGATATTCGAAAAAATCATTATTTAAAGATAAGTCCATGAGAAAGATGGTGGCATCTGCTTGCTATGTAGAAATAGCAATTGCATCAAAGGCAGAGTGGAATCCGATCACACTAGAGGAATTAATCGATAATAGGTATCCAGGTAGATTTACTGGTAAGTATCGCAAAATGATCGAAGGTACTGTCCCAAACAACAAAACTTGCATCGATATTAATGAAAAGTTATCAGACAAAACTAATGTCATTCATTGGAGAGATAAACCATTCTGGTCCTTACTGCATACATCAATCACAGGAGAACAATATATAAATAAATATGAATATTTAATAAGTCGTAATTGGCCAGGAATGGAATACCATCTATCTAAAGTTACAAATAGTGAATTTATGTCTCAAAACACTGATCGATATTGGGAAGAAATTAATTACGACGAAATGCTTGATATGGAAGAATTAATTGAGCTAGGTATTATTTTTGAAATATTTTCAGGGTATACCGCATGGGCAAGAGAAGCCCGAGAACGAAATCTTCTTCAACCTATGTATCATAATAGTATTATTACTAGAAAATTATTTGCCAAAGCAATTTGTAACACCCCCCACCTCTATATTCGATGGCCACTTCTTGCAAAATATTATAATAAATTAATTTGGACAGCTCCACCTACTCGAACCAATATACCTTGGTATGATATCAAATATAACGAATTAGAAGATGAAATTATAATTGAAGAAAAGCTAGCAAGAAAACGTACCGTAAACCTTCCTCCTAATAATATTTTCAAAACTATTAACAACTGTCATTAATTTGTAGATATCTGTTTTTTTTGGAAACCTTTGTAAGACTGGAACGTCCATATTGGAATCCATGGTAAGACAATATTAGAATGTCTGTAACAAACAATTGGAATACTTAAATACATATTACACGCTTAATCTTCCACCATTCCAGCTAGCCGTTACCACCCATTCCAGAAAAGTCCTTCCAGCATTCTATAACTTGCCACTCATAACATGCAGAAAAACTAAAATTTGCTAAACTATATAAATAATGAAAAAGAAAAAAGATAACTCCATTCCCATTGAACAAGCGAAAGCAGGATTGAAAGTGTTTTTTTGTGCGGTATCAGAGTGGGAACTATCAACTCAAGAAGCGAGAATATTGTTAGGCAACCCGAGTCGGAGTCTCTATTACGAATTCAAAGCGGGTAACGTGCGCTCAGTATCTGATGACTTCCTTTTTCGCCTTGCGTACCTAAGTACAATTTACGGAAAATTACGTCTTCTTTATTCAGACAAAAATATTAAGCGATGGTTAAAGAATGGCTCTAAACCAGGTTCGAAATGGAGTGGATTATCACCACTTGAGTATATGTTGAGCAGTATTCGAGGTGTGATTGTAATCTATGATCATCTTAATGCATTTGCTGCATCTGATTGATTATTATATAGAGAGAAATAATTCTTAATGTTATATTCATTTAAATGATATATTTATTTTAAATGACGTACTATTTCTTATTGGTAATAAATGACTAACAATCCACATATTGCACACGAAAATGAATTAATTAATAGATTAATTATTCGTGATAAAAGAGAGCGAATTAGTTCTTTGCTAAAATCTAAAAAAGGTCGAACTAAATTAAGAAGAGACCTTGCTCATAATTTTATTTTCGATTCCCGATATTCTTCTAAAATACCTGTAAATACACAAACCACTAATTTAATTTACGATTCATTACGAGGACATAATGCGCCAGATGAGTGTTATTTGATATCTGAAAACAGCAAGCTAGATGGCAAGTTTATATCTTTAAAAGAAGCTATAGATTTAGTTATTGGCTTAGGATTTGGTTCTATTATCTCTTGTATTCCAGGTAAACTTGTTTATTATGAGGGTGAAGAAATGAATCAACGCTATATAATAAAAAGAAATGATTAATAGAACTAGTTTTCATTTGCTGCATCATAGGCATGAAAGGTACCAAAGCAAACTCTTCTAGACAATTCAACTTCATTTGCTAATTCTGTAATATCATCATCAAGAATAACCCTTTTTTTCCTGTCTAAATATTTTTCTACGTCTGATATTTCGATTATTTCCATTTCTAGTTCTTCAAATGAAGAATTAACTACAGAAACAAATTCTTCATTGTTTTTTGCCAAGCATAATACTGTTACAAATGCCCCATCAAAATCATATTCAGTATTTTGATGAGGAACTACATTTGCAAGACCAATCCACAATTGTTCATTCATAGCATTACTCTAATATTCATGATGTGGTTTACCTGGTATTTTATTACCGTCTCTATCTGTAGGATGATAATGTGGACCACCTACTGTTGGAGATGGATGATGCATTGGTGGCCCGCCACCATCTTGAGACGCCGCATCTTCTGCACCTTTTTTAGATGAATGCTTTTTCACATGTATTTTAGGTTTTCCACTAGGACCAATTTGGCTATCTGGAATACCTTTTGCTCTGGATTTTTCTCGTTCATTATCACATTGCTTTGCATCTTCACTACCATCTTCATTACACATTCCATATTTTTTGCAAAGAAAACCGTCAAGCATGCCATCAAGCGGAGAAGGAAGCTCCCATGTATAAGCCTCACCTTCGGGTAATCGTGGAAGTATGGGAATAATTGTTGGGAATCGATATCCACCTTGCTCAGACTCTAAACCTAATGGATCAATCCAATAAAGAGGATTTCCACCAACATACCCATAGGTATTCAATCCACCGCCTAAACCAATAGGATCAGACTGCACATATCGACCTGTACTCGGATCATAGTCCCTGAAGTAATTGTAATGCAGCCCCGTCTCACTGTCATAGTATTGTCCCGCAAAACGTAAATTGAAATCAAACTTAATACCATCGCCATCGACGTCATCATTAACCGATGTTTTACCAAATGGGTCGCTATACCATGTCCATACCATGCCTGTAATTGGGTTTGTTACGACTCTCGGTGTACCAAGGTGATCTGTATGAATGTAGTACAAACTTGAACTACTAATATTTGTGACCGGGTCTACACTTATATGGGTAACTGCAACGGGTTGTGAGTCAACATAGAAATATTCTTTTTCTACAATGCCATTTTGATTGGCTTCTGCGACTAACTGACCTTGTTCATTATAAAGATAGAGTGTTGTGCCCGACGCTGTATTTTTTTGTACACGTTGTCCAAGCCCGTTATATTGATAAGTCGCTGCCGTTGTATCAACCGTTGCTAACCTGTTTCTCGCATTGTATCCATAGCTATGCAGCCCATCATGTATGATGTTGCCATTCAGGTTATATTGATAAGTTTTTCCTGCTGACCCCGTGATGGAGATTAATCGATTTTTGTTATTTGCATCGTAGTTATAGGTGTCTGCAGTAGTACTCAATGGTAAAATATCTGTATTCGAGGTTCGATTACCATTTGCATCATAATTGAATGTTTGAGCATAACGTGAATCATTCGCAGCCGTTAATCGGTTAAGTGCGTCGTATCCAAGCAATTGATTGATGTTTACATATGCATCTGTCGTTTGCTGAAGAGAAGTAATATTATCTCGTGAATCATAACCCAGCGTGCGATTAACATTACCCGTCGTTTGTGTAATAAGGCGCCCATCTAGATCATAACCGCGACTATGGATACTACCACTACCCCACGTCCACCCTGTTATTGAGCCAAAGGGGGCGTACGTCATGTTATATAATAAAGGCGCTCCATTCAGACGAAGTCCGCTAAGCAATCCATTCGTATAATTATATTGAACAACACTTCCTGCGGGTGTTGTTTTTGTATTTATACGTCCTTGAAGATCATAGGTATACGATGTCGTTAGTGCTTTTGAATTAACTGTTTGAACCTTGCTGATTATTCTACCCAAACTGTCATAAGTGTATGACAGGCTACTTGAGGTAGCTGATGCATTGGTGGTATTTAGTCTGTTTAATCGACCTCGTTGATTGATACCTTGATCGTATGTGTAACTCACAACCGTATTATCATCATATGTTATTAAGGTGACACGATTAAGTGCATCATATTGGTATGCTGTTGTTTGAGATGAGGCATCTGTACTCGATAACATATTACCTGCTGAATCATAGGTATATGAAGTCACACCGGTATCAGGACTTGATTGACTCATACGATGACCTAAACCATCATAGGTATACGTTGTGCTAACCCCATTGGCATCTTTAACAGAGGCAAGATGACCCTGAGTATCATAATCATAGCTTGATACACCATTTAAGGGATCCGTCACGCTGATCACACGATTAAGCGCATCAAAGGCAGAGGTGGTGGTGGCATTCGCGGCATCTGTTACCGTAAGTTGATTTCCATTCGCATCATAACCAAAGCTCGTTGTTTGATTTTGTGCGCCCACACTTTGAATAAGTTGATTTAGTATATTAAAAACTTGAGACCGTGTACGAACTAAGGTGTTTACTGGATCAAACGTGTCTTCTTTTAAACGCTTACCCAAGGCGTTCAATGTGTAGTCTATTCGATTACCTTCTTGATCGCTTAAACCAACTAAACGATGCGCAGCATCATAGTTGTAATAGAGTATTTGACCGTCACTTAGTTGAATGCTTTTTAGGTTGCCCACATTGTCATAACTAATGGTTGTGGTGAGTGTTGTGCCATTTGCGGTTAGGGTACGGCTGACAACACGTCCTCTTATATCATAGGTTAATTGTGTTGTGAGACCATTGGCATCGACTAAGGTAAGAGGATTGTTTCGTGCGTCATAAGCAGTGATGTTTGTGACATGCCCTAGTGCATTGGTGACACGTGTGAGATTTCCTTTTATGTCATAGGCATAGGTGGTGATGTCGTTCACATCGGTACGTGCACCATCTACACTGAGAACCTGGCCGTATGCATTATAGGTATACGTCCATGTGCGGGTTTTATTATTCGTGGTATCGGTTTGTGTACGCGTTAACACGTTACCGTTTGCATCATAAGTTAAATCAGTAACATGACCTGCCTGGGTAATTTTAAGCGGTAGTGGATAGGTTGCATGCCAGACCGTCGTCGTCACACGTTCATTTGCTGTGCCCGTTGCTTCTGTTCGTGTTGTTGCTAAACCTCGTGCATTATTAATAAACGTGGTCACGTTACCATTAAAGTCTGTAGAACTTGCGACATAACCTTTGGCATCATAGGTGGTGTGCGTTGCTTTACCACCACATGAACTACACGGTGCACCTTCTATATCGGTTAAACGCTTTTCACCATTAATCGTTGTGAAACGATAGGTACGTAATTGTCCTAATGCATCAGTGACGGTTGAGGTTGTATCATTAATGTAATTCACGGTAACTTTTTCAGCACTTAAATTCACACCATCGCCTAGCTCTGATGTAATGGCTCGACCTAGTAAGTCATAACTAAATGTCATGTAACGTTGGTTGTTCTCGTCAATAATACCGGTTAAGGCATTCGGGAATCTCGCATCTTCATACACATAGGTTTTAACAGTGGTATCTTCGCGTTTTACAGATGAGAAGTTATTATTGGCATCATAACTGTACGTAAGCGTTGTTGAGTCAGGTAAAATCACAGACGAAACGTTAGTTCCGTTGTAATTAAACGTTAAAGCATTACCAAAAGAATCGGTCACCGTTTCAAGTAAGTTTGTCGTTGCATTGTAAGCTAACGTTTGTTGTAACCCTTTACGATCTACGCTTGAGATAAGCTGACCTTTAAGATTGTATTGTTCAACGGTGTCCTGGGCTGTCGTTAATGTGTAACCTGTTTCCGTTTGTATAAGTGACACATCGGTATCAGAAGGTGCAGTCCACACAGAATTCACTAAGGTGAAGGTAATGGTATTACCATTGGCGCGTTCAATCACAATGGTGTCTTGTGGCGGGTTAACTAAGAAAGTATTGGCTTGACGTACACCAATCGAACCGCCACTGCTAATATTGCATGTTCCACTCGCGATCTCAAATATAGCATTTGCTTGAGCAATTTCTGGTTCTGCAAATTGTGACTTAATTTGACTCCAACCTAACTCACACGCTTCTTGTGCACTACCATATTGTGATGACTGACTAACATCATTTGGATTAAATATAATGGACTGAGAACGAATATTTTCTGTCAGTGTCGTGCCATAGGTATGGCGCCAGTTAACCCCGACGTCGATTTTTCGACTCTTATTGCTGTTGTAATAACGTGTAAATTCAAGAGGTGATATGCCAGATTGAGTGTAATCAGTTTCTGTTCGGCTCTTGTTACCATCTTTCGTATCTATCGGATTACCTACTGTTGTTACTGGCGATGAGTTGTTAGATTCTTCATTTGAACAGGATTGAGGATCAAAAGGTAATGGTTTATCAAGATCATTGGTAGATACAAAATATTGTTCTGCTGGTGGAGCTACGCATTGTGTATAATCGTGATTAGGCAATAACGGCGCATAACAATCAATAGAGCGTGTTACAGCCCAATGGTAAGTATAGCGCCAACAGCTGCCACTAGAATAATATCCAAGACACTCATCAGCCACATGAAAAGAAGGAGACAACCACGTTCCTAAATATCTGTACTGACCTAAAACATCTTCTACAACCCCCTCAGAAAACTCAGTGGGTAAAGGGATACCAATCCTAGGGTCTGAAGGGAACGTATATTGTGTATGTGATTCTCCCCAGTAAGCTACACCATTATATTCTATCGGAAGAGCTGCTGCATAAGAGTTAGATTGCCCACCAATTAATACTAAAATAATAAATGCAAATAATATTTTTTTCATTTTAAAAACTTCCCTATTTTAATAATTCCGTGACACAACCAAATAATTATATCGATTAATTCGTTATAGATTTTTACAGAACAAACAAGCACACTTAAATCCAATATGGATTTACATATTAATTATTTCAAAATGAGAATGTTAAGTGTGTGTTGAAATTAATAAATCCTTTTATTTTGTATGAGTAATAATATTAATCATTTCTTATGGGGATTAAGAATGACTTTACAGAGACTTCATTATTAGCTTCCCTGCTCAATTAAGAAGTATATTAAAACAAAAATGCCAGTCATGAAACACTTTGTAACAATTAAAGGGTGAAAACATAATAAAACTTACTAAATAATCACCAACGACGAGCTTTTTAGCAGAACGGGGTCGGAGGTTCATAAGAAAAATTCTTATTAAAACTCTCATTAAATTAAAAGATAGCCTGGCGCGATGCTTGCTTCGGCTCGACTACATGGACGCAGGAGCAGTTGCCGGGCAGGTAAAGATTACTGGCTGCTTAGGCGTTTTTACGTCTTGAGCGTAATGCATTCACAGTCGTAGGCAACAGCTGTCGATAATGCATCACGGTTAAAATTTCGATTTGCTGTTCGGTGACACGATAAATTATACGGTAGGGCTCTTCAAATAGTTCACGTATTTCATCGTCAGGATAATCTGACATCTTGTGACCACTTAACGGAACCTCTTCTAGTTGCCGTGTACGTGATAAGAGTGTGACGATGACTTTTTTTTCGGCTTTAGGTACATGTTGGTTAATTAGATAATCCTGAATATCTTTAAGCGTGTTCGTGCTTCCGGTGTCCAGTAAACCGGTTTCATTAACGCAGGCCAAACTCTTTTTCAATGTCATCTTGTGATGTGAGTTGTCCTGCTTTGGCTTCGTCCAGGCCCTGTTCGATTGAGGCTTTTAGTGTGGCTTGATAGGCCAGTTCAGCCCAGGTTAAATGTTCTGACTGGTCGATCATTTGATGTGCGGCTTGTTTAATATCGGCAGAGTGCATGTCATTTATCTCCTGTTATAATATCGCTACGGTCTTAAGTATATCATTTTTCTTAGACTTCGCTTGCAATCCTATCCAGTAATGCATTTTTACTGATCGCACATGTTTGCACGTTACAATATTAAACCTGGGGCAAATCAATATGATTGCTAATATAGAATTCTTGAATATCAAATGTAAAGACTATCCACTTAACGATATTAAAATGATATAAGCCACAAATAAATAATTAAGCTAGCAACTCTTTTCTTAATTTTTCAATCACTGTTTTTGTTTCAGGCCGTACGCCTCGCCAGATATGAAATGATTCTGCCGCCTGCTCTACTAACATACCTAAGCCGTCTAACACCTTTGCCGCGTTATGTTCTTTTGCCCAGCGCATAAAGTGGGTTGGCTTTGCGCTGTACATCATGTCATAACAACTGGCGTTGTCGTTTAATAATGTTTCCGGTAACGGCGGTAAGTCACCTTGTAAACTTGCAGCGGTAGCATTGATAACCACATCAAACTTTAACTCTGCTATTGCATCATAACCACCACCACTAATGTTACCGGCATCTGCAAAGTCATCAGCAAGGTCTTTTGCTTTATCGGGTGTGCGATTGGCAATAAAGAGGGAGGCAGGGTTTTGTTTTAATAAGGGTATGAGTACGCCGCGTGCAGCACCACCGGCACCCATGAGTAAAATATCTTTTCCTTCTAACTCGATAGAATGATTTACCGTTAAGTCATTGACTAAACCAACACCATCCGTGTTATCACCAAATAATTGTTCATCTTCAATTTTAATGGTGTTGACCGCGCCTGCACGTTCGGCACGTTCGCTGCGCTCTGTAACGAGTGCCCATGCTTCCTGTTTAAACGGCACGGTAATATTTAAACCTTTACCACCCGCTGCGGCAAAATTTCCAACGGCTTGTTTAAACCCTCCAACATCAACATGAATGGCGGTATATAAAATGGACTGATCAGTCTGTTCTGCGAAGAGAGTATGGATAGAAGGTGATTTACTATGCGAGATAGGATTACCCATCACCGCATAGTCATCAATTTTTTTACCAAAGTCGAAAAGATCTTTCATTGATTAACTAACCTCAAATTCAAATAACTAATAAACGGGTCGTATTCAAACACTTTTGTAGGTCGGCCTTTAGGCCGACGCTGCGGTATAAAAAAGCACAGAACAAATTAGCTTTTGCATACTTAACCAGCACCGCGTCGGCCTAAAGACCGACCTACAACTTCGTTTAACTAAAAATACCTTTCAGAGTAAAGAAGAAGAAAATCGACATTAATGCACCGGCAGGTAATGTGACAATCCATGAAAGGAAAATGGTGCGTACAACATTTAAGTTTAAGGCGCCGATACCACGCGCAAGGCCAACACCTAATACTGCACCCACTAAAGTATGTGTGGTTGAAATAGGTAAGCCTGTACCTGATGCGATAACAACCGTTGTTGCTGCTGCCAATGTTGCAGCAAAACCTCGACTGGGTGTGAGTTCAGTTATGTTTTTACCGATGGTCGCCATTACACGTCGGCCGTACATTAATAAACCAACAACAATGCCTGCACCACCTAACGCTAAAACCCACACAGGCAATACCGATTTTTGTGCAATCTCACCACCACTTTGAACAATACCTACAATCGCAGCAACGGGGCCTATCGCATTGGCTACATCATTTGAACCGTGTGCAAAGGCCATGGCACAGGCTGTTACCACCATCAGTACACCAAAGACACGTTCTACATTGGCGAAGTGGAAATCTTTGTCTGCTTTAGGATCAATTTTTAATTTACGAATTGAAACCATGCTCATAAACATAATAATTAAACCAAAAGAGAAGGCATAACCATAACTTTCAACGGCTGACACTTCTAAGCCTACGTGCTTTAAACCTTTAAACATGGTGACTAAACCAATAATAAAACCTGTCAATAACACATAATAAGGAACAATTTTTTTCGCGCTTTCAAACGGATTATCTCGGTTTAAAATAAATTTTTGTACACTGCGGAACAACCAGTAAGAAACGACACCCGCTAACGCCGGAGAGATAACCCAGCTCATTACGATAGTGCCCACCTTGCTCCAGTGGACTGCATCAACGCCAATGCCTACTGCAGCGAAACCGACTATCGCACCAACAATAGAATGTGTGGTTGATACTGGCCAACCAAATTTAGACGCCACCAATAACCAGATACCTGCGGCAAGTAATGAGGCGAGCATGCCATAGACTAAAAGTTCGGGTGTTGCTGAAAGTAAGTCGGCATCAATAATGCCTTTACGAATTGTTTTTGTAACTTGTCCGCCCGCTAAGAATGCACCAGCAAATTCAAAAACAGCGGCAATAAGAACGGCTTGTTTAATGGTGATTGCGCCTGAACCAACTGAGGTACCCATGGCATTGGCCACGTCATTCGCACCAATACCCCAGGCCATAAATAAACCAAAAACACAGGCTAATATAAGGAAGATCGTTCCATATGAAGTTATTAATTCCACAACAATGCTCCCGTTTAACGCGCTAACATAAGTTCTAAACGACTGCCGACTCGTTGCGATAAATCCGCTAAATCACCAATCCCATCAATAATGCGATACATAAACATCACATCTACCGGTGGTAAGTCCTTTTCCTTTTTAAACAGTTCTGCGCGCACTTTTACCTGGATCTTATCGGTATCTGATTCGATATCATCTAACTTTTTAATCATTTCCTGAACCAGATTTACTTCACGACCACTAAAGCCGGTTTCAACGAGTTCGTCGAGCTCATTAATGGCTTTTTGTGCCTGTTTAGATGCATCAATACAGCGTTTTACAAAGTCGAGTAATTTATCACTCACTTCTTTTGGGAAGGTCATTTTACGACCTATAATAATGCCTGCAATGTCTTTTGATTTATTGGCAATTTTATCTTGCATGGTAATCACTTCGAGAAGATCCCGACGTGAAATAGGCATAAATAAACTTTTTGGTAAATTTAAACGCAGCTTTTTCTTTAGCTTATCTGCTTCGCCTTCAAGCTTAGCAATTTTCTTTTGTTGGGCTTTTGCTTCTTTCCAGTCTTCTTTTAAAACGGCTTTAAAAAAAGGAATAAGTTCAGCAATACATTCTTGAACGCTGGACATATGTGATTGCAAAGGAGCGACGGGAGATGAGCCAAACAGACTCGAAATGGTTGTGCGTGCCATACATTTTCCTCTTGTTTTGGGGCTGCCTTCAGACCCAATACTTAGTCTTCGTATGGCGCAAAGTATACAAAGAGCACACACAATAAAACACACTTTGTGACAGTTTTATTTCAATTAATTTTGCGCTTTAAATATTAGATTATGTTAATAAAATACAACTAAAACCTGGATAAATGACTATTGGTTTTCTTTTAACCACTTTGCCGCAGACTTGGCAAAATAAGTCAAAATACCATCCGCTCCGGCACGCTTAAATGCGAGTAATGATTCCATCACCACGGCTTTTTCATCTAGCCAGCCATTTTGTGAAGCCGCTTTTAACATGGCGTATTCACCACTCACCTGATAAACGTAGGTCGGTGCACCAAACTCATCTTTAATGCGACGCACAATATCGAGGTAAGGCATGCCCGGCTTAATCATAACCATATCCGCGCCTTCGTCTAAATCTAAGCTGACTTCCCAGAGGGCTTCATCGCTATTGGCAGGATCCATTTGGTAGCTGTTTTTATTGCCTTTACCAAGATTACCCGATGAACCCACCGCATCACGGAACGGGCCATAAAAGCTGGAAGCATATTTCGCAGAATAGGCCAAAATACGGGTGTGGATAAAACCGGCTTCTTCCAGAGCATCACGGATCTGACCAATTCGACCATCCATCATGTCAGATGGTGCCACCACATCTGCACCGGCTTTGGCGTGTGATACCGCCTGCTTAACTAATACTTCAACCGTTTCATCATTCATTACATAGCCGGATTCATCTATCAGGCCATCCTGACCATGGGTCGTGAAGGGGTCGAGTGCAACATCGGTAATCACACCTAAATCGGGGTACATCTCCTTTAATGCCCGTACTGCGCGCTGGGCAAGGCCATCGGGGTTATACGCCTCTGCTGCGTCGAGTGATTTTACGTCTGACGGTGTTACCGGAAAAAGCGCAATAGCGGGAATGCCCAAATTGACGATTTCTTTGGCGTCTTTCATTAGCTCGTCAATCGAAAGCCGTTCAACACCGGGCATAGAAGCCACTTCTTCGCGCTGCGCCTTACCTTCAAGCACAAAAACTGGGTAAATCAGGTCATCTACACTAATGGCGTTTTCACGCATTAATCGCCGGGAAAAATCATCCCGCCGCATTCGGCGCATACGTACCCGGGAAAAATGACCGCGTCCAGTTTCTGTAGATGGCACAATGAACTCCTATAATTTAAACTAATTTAACGTTTGTTTGTCGTAATACTGTCTCTGCTACTATATATTAATACTGACATTTTCACGAATTACAACAATAATGCGATTGGAGCATATTATGCCAGCGAACCAGACATTGATAAAAAATGGATTATTTTTATTTATATTAAGCCTGTTATTTACCTCAAACAGCATCGCGGCAGCGAATCCCAGTATTGAAGCACCTGATGTACTGCTGCAAAAAGCCACCGTGAAAATGCTACGCTCTATTAATAATCATCGTAGTGAAATTAAGCAATCTCCACAAAAATTAAATTCACTGGTTGAGGAAATTATTCTCCCTCATCTTGATTTTATTTCTGCCTCAAAAATGGTCATGGGTAAATACTGGCGCCGTGCAGAAAAATCGCAAAAAATTAAATTCATCCGTCAATTTCGTTTATTACTATTACGCTTTTATTCATCCGCATTATCAGAATATTTAAATGGTCATGATAAAAATCTAAGAGAAGATCTTATTCGTTATTTCCCTATCAACCTTAAAGAGGGCGAGACTTCATTAACTGTCCGCGCTGAAGTGCAACCCGATAAAGGTGAAGCGATCCCTATTCGCTATCGTATGCACCTCACTAAAAAAGGCTGGAAAATTTTTGATGTCTCTGTAGAAGGCATTAGCATGATCACCACTTATAAAAATAATTTCGCAACACAATTTAAAACTCAGGGTATTGATGCGTTAATTGCATCACTCGAAGAAAAAAACAAACAAATGGTTGCTGATAACAACAAATAAATTATGTCGAACAAAACTAAAAAGTCAGAACAGCAATGGCAGGGATGCCTTTCTGCCGAACAATTTCAGGTTATGCGTCAGCACGGTACCGAACGTCCTTTTTCAGGAAAATATGCCGAATGTAAAACCGAAGGGACTTATGTTTGTGCGGGGTGTGGTGAACCCTTATTTTCATCTTCGACAAAATTTGACTCGGGTACTGGCTGGCCAAGTTATTATCAGGCGATTAATGAAACCGCTGTTGAAGAAACCCATGATAACAGTTTAGGTATGAGCCGAGTAGAAGTGCATTGTAGAAACTGTGGCTCTCACTTAGGCCATGTTTTTCCAGATGGTCCGCAACCAACCGGTTTACGCTACTGTATTAACTCGGTGAGTTTAAATTTAAAAAAACCCCAATCAAAATAATCTATATTACAAAATTCTTAAATAACAATTTTAGTCATATCTCTATAGCAACACCCTACTGTTTCTGCCATTATATTATTCTGTTTTATAAAGAGCATTACGCCTTTAACTAAATGAAAATAATAAAATGAAACAGGCACTTTTACACATACAAAGACATTTGTTTTTAGTCACGCTTATAAGCTTTGCGCTTATGCCCATTATTGGTTATACCACCGCTAGCTTTTTTAATATGGTGGATCTTAAAAACTTATTCACAGGAAGTTCAGGACTCACTTTAATCGCTATTTATGCCAGCCTGTTACTGTGGTGCACTGTTCATTTTAAAACTTTTTTGCAACCCATCATCAAATGGAAACTAAAACACCCTGATGATCTAAACACCCAGCTACAAAGTTTTGGCAGTCGCTACTGGATGTTTTTTTTACTCTATGTTTTAACTGTTCCAACTATTCATCACTGGTTTTTACAATCTGCCGGAGAAACGGTTAGCGCGTCTTCTTTATTACAGTTTATGTTATTGCAGCTCACTATTACCATTTTAGTTGGCTTACCCGGTTATCTTGATGGCCTCTCAACACTTGGCAAACTCACCAGTTACGTCGGTTTATCAAATATACAGGTGAGCATGCGTACCAAAATGTTATTAGTCGGTGCGTACATTCCGCTTTTAACAACGTCTATATTATTAAAGTATTATTGGTGGCAAACGGGTTTTATTTCTCTCGAAGTGGTTCTTGCATGGGTACTGATGGGACTTACCGCAATTATATCCACCCTTGTTGCTTATCGAAGTTTAACCCAGTCATTAAAACCCGTTGAAAGCGTTACCGCAAATACGGGCGCAAGCAGCCATACTGATTTAGCAAAACAATTGCAACCACACTCTAATGATGAAATTGGATTTTTAGTACAAACGTTGAGTCGCCTGTTTCATCGATTAGGCGAGCAAGACAAATATGTTCAGGCAATCGTCGATCATGCTGCTGAATGTATTATTGTTATAAACGAACAGCAACACATTGAAATGTTTAACCCTGCAGCAGAACAACTTTTTGGTTTTAATCGGGATGAAATTAAACACAATAATTTATCGTGGTTATTACCAAAAATCACCTTCCCTAAAATCCGGGAACAGAAAAAAGTCATCACACAGGAAGTTGAAACTAAACATCGTGACGGTCAAACATTAACGCTTTCAGTTCGCATAAGCCAAATGCAAATGAATAGTGAAGTATTTTATATTTTACTTGTTGGCGATATTACTGAACAAAAAGCTTATGAATTAGAGCTCACCTATCAGGCACAACATGACAAATTAACCGGTTTATATAATCGAAGTTTCTTTCAGCAGGAACTGGATCACACCATTAGTCGATTAAAACGAAATACTGAACCCTGCGCATTAATTTATCTCGATCTTGATCAATTTAAGTATGTTAACGACACCATTGGACACGCTGCCGGTGATGAACTACTCATAGAAGTCAGCCAGCTTTTAAAAGATAAATTACGTGAAGGTGATTTGCTTGCTCGTTTTGGTGGTGACGAATTTACCATTCTGCTTTTTGACACAGATGAACACGCGGTAGATATTGTTGCACACAATCTATTAGGCTTTTTTGAATCATACCGTTTCTATTCTGAAAGCCAGCTATTTAATGTGACCTGTAGTATGGGTATCACTTATTTAAATCAAAACACTGAATCTGCCGACACTGCACTTTCACATGCAGACATCGCTTGTAACATTGCCAAGACAGAAGGCCGAAATTGCTTTCATATTTATGATCCCGCTAATAAACAACTTGATGGTATGGCTGAAGACATGGGTTGGGCTGGTCGAGTTAAAGATGCTTATGAAAACGATCACTTTTTTTTGGTTTACCAGCCGATCGTTTCTATTGAGGATGGCAGTGTAAATGATTATGAAGTGTTATTAAGAATGAATCTGGATGATGGTCAGCGAATTTTACCTGGTGGTTTTATCCCTGCTGCTGAACGCTTTGGTTTAATTAATAATGTTGATCGCTGGGCAGTTAGTCGTTCGATGCATGCCCTGGTTAAGCTTCATGAACATAATGAAAATATCTGTTTTTCTATTAATCTTTCAGGTCGTGCTTTTGAAGACAGTGAACTATTACCGATGATACAAGGCATTTTAGATAACACCGGCCTTGATCCAACAAGTTTAACGTTCGAAATTACTGAAACCGCTGCTATCGCAAATATTTCTGCTGCCAAATTATTTATCGCAAAACTTAAAGATATGGGCTGTAAATTTGCACTCGATGATTTTGGAACCGGCTTTTGTTCTTTTGCCTACTTAAAAAATCTTGCTGTTGATAAACTTAAAATAGATGGCTCTTTTGTACAAACACTCGACACATCAAAAGTCGATCGCGCAATGGTGCAATCCATGAATCAAATTGCCCATGCACTCGGCAAACAAACGATTGCTGAATTTGTGCAGAATGAAAAAACCTTAAGCCTGTTAAAAGAATATGGTGTCGATTTTGCGCAGGGTCATTACCTGGGAAAACCATCACCCTCAATTGATACTAATAAAATAATTATACCTCCCCCCGCAGAAAAAATTATTTACTACTAATATTTTATGTATATTTAAATAAACAAAGTTCATATCAGGCACTTATTAAAATTGTGAAAGGAGGCGAGGCAATAGTCTTACGGAATTTATTAGGATGTATTTAAATTTCGTATAGTCAACACACCATTTTAAATACATATGGTGCTTTATATTGCCTAAATTACTGTGACCCAACACAAAAAAAATATTAAAGAGCCCTTAATTGAAGGGCATGGCACTAAAAAAGTGCTTGAGCTTCTGGAAGCTCTAAATAATTCTTCTTCGGGTAGAATTATTTATCAACAAGTAGAGCATATTTTACGTGGTTCTGACTATGCTCAAGATAAAATTATTCGCGGTAGCTTAGCTGTCGCCCAGGTTTTAATAAGCGCTTATCGTAAATCGCTTCCTAAAAATTCATTACTATATTTAGAACTCAAGCTTATTCAAAAAAGATTGTATCCCCCCATCACTTTATCTGAACTTGCTGTATTACATCGTTATTTGCGTAATGCAACAAAACTAATCAGTGAAGTAACTACGTTTGATGATGATATTTTTAATCAGGCTTTGTCTCCGTTGTTATCAAAAGATCTTCTCAACGATCCTGTTATGCCAATAAGTAACGATGAACCCTCGACAAGTAAAGAACAAAACACATCTATAGAAGACACCAAAACTTCAATGCATATTGAACAAAATATCGACTCAATTTATAGAAATAAATTAAGTCAACATAATAAGGAGATTTTAGAAATTCAATCTAACCTTGGTAATAAGGTTGACGCGACTATGCATCAACAAGAAACATTTTCTGAAAAGTTGAAGTCTTTTCTGGATCAACTTGAGTATCCTGATAAGCAAGAAAATACAGAACATCTCCGCTATGACCTTATGCGAGAAATTACGAATATTTTAGAAGAACAAAGCAGTCTCACTCAAATAATGCAGGAAACGCAATCTTTTCTTCAGCTTATTGGTGGAAATATCCACAAATTGAGTGAGGAACTCAATCAGGTTAGAGTTCTCAGTCTTACCGATGACCTCACACAACTTCCTAACCGTCGTGCATTCATGCGACGTATTAAAGATGAAATATATCGGACAAAACGTGACGAAACATTGTTAACCATTGCGATTATTGATTTGGATATGTTTAAAAATATCAATGATAAATATGGTCATGCGGTTGGTGATGAAATGTTGCGAGTATATGCTAAAGATATTCTTTCAGTATTTCGCCGTTATGATATGGTGGCAAGATACGGTGGAGAAGAGTTCGTTGTTTTATTACCTAATACTGACAAGGAAGGAGCTGAACATGCTTTTAATAAAGTCCAAAATAAAGTTGCTGAAACATTTATTACAAATAATAACGAAGAAATAAAGGTACCCACCTTTTCAGCAGGCCTTGCTATTTATTATCCCGATGAACCTGCTGATTCATTAATAAAAAGAGCTGATAATGCACTTTACAAAGCAAAAAATAATGGCCGTAACTGTATCGAGTTTAATATGAAATATCTTGGCAAAAGTAATACAGCAGAAGAGGCGGCCAAAAAAGAGTAACCTATTATTTTATATATTACTATTTTTGATTACAGTCCAAGTTGAAATAATAACATTGTATTTACATGAGGCAATTAAACAATTAAATTTGCATATTCCATTACTAACCACTTGCTGCCCAAATCATCAAAGTTAATTTGAATACGGGCATGACGGCCTTCACCCTCATAATTTAACACCACACCTTCACCAAATTTTTCATGACAAACTCGTTGACCTAACTGAACCGGTGCCGCTTCCTGTACCGCTTTATCTTTTGCAACATATCCATTGCTTGCATAACCTGATAAAGGTGTTGTGCTGCCTTGTAAGCGCACATGCTGGGTAAACTCATCAGGAATTTCGGCTAAAAAACGGGATGGACGCGCATAACTTTCTTCGCCATACAAGCGTCTTTTTTCTGCATGACAAAGCGTGAGCTTTTCCATTGCCCGCGTCATACCAACATAACAAAGGCGACGTTCTTCTTCGAGCTGTCCACTTTCTTCTGATGAACGACTGTGTGGAAATAAACCTTCTTCCATGCCGGCTAAAAATACCTGTTTAAATTCGAGCCCTTTTGCTGAGTGCAGCGTCATCAATTGCACACTGTCTTCACCTTCGTTTGCCTGGCCTTCACCCGCTTCTAGTGATGCGTGTGATAAAAAGGCCGACATTTTATCAACTTCAGATTCTTCCCAGTCATCCTGTTCAAAGGTGCGTCCGGCATTGACCAGTTCATCAAGATTTTCAATGCGATTACGTCCTCTCTCACCCTTTTCTTTTTCATAGTGGGCAATTAAGGTGCTTTGATGAATGACATGTTCAATCTGCTCATACAGTTCCATGTTCTTTAAATCGGTTTCCATGCCGCTGATTAAATCAACAAATTGTTGTAACGCACTTAAAGCACGTGACGTAATCTCACCCTGTTCAATTAACTGCAGGGTTGCCTGCCACATGGAGATATTATTTTCACGTGCTGTGCTTCTTACCAGGTCAACGGTTTTATTACCGATGCCCCTTGTCGGTACATTCACAATACGTTCATAAGACGCGTCATCTGTCTTAATCGCGAGTAAACGTAAATAGGCTAACGTATCTTTAATTTCCTGACGTTCAAAGAATCGTAGACCACCATAAATGCGATAAGGTGTACCGCTTTGCATTAATGCTTCTTCAAGCACACGTGACTGGGCATTGGAGCGATATAAAATCGCATTCTCGGTACGAAAGCCACCTTGATCTGTCCAGGTGGCAATTTTATCAACGATATAACGGGCTTCTTCAATCTCGTTAAAAGCACTATAAATTTCAATGAGTTCACCATCGCTGTCATCTGTCCATAATTCTTTGCCCATGCGGTCGGTATTATTGGCAATCAGTGCATTTGCTGCTCCAAGAATATTTCCGGTTGAACGGTAATTTTGTTCCAGGCGAAAATTCGAGGCATCTTTATAATCTTTGGAAAATTTGTAAATGTTTTCAATTTGCGCACCACGCCAGCCATAAATAGACTGATCATCATCGCCGACAACAAAAACATTTGCACTGTTACCCGCCAGAATTTTGATCCAGGCATATTGAATCGTATTGGTGTCCTGAAATTCATCTACCAGAATATTTTTAAAGCGTTCCTGATAATGCATTAAGACATCAGGACGTTTTACCCATAACTCATAAGCACGTAATAGCAATTCAGCAAAATCAAGTGAGCCATTACGGCGACACATCGCTTCATATTCACGATAAATTTCAACCATGTGTTTTAAATAAGTATCATTTTTGTGTTCGATATTTTCAGGGCGTAAACCTTCATCTTTGCGTGCATTGATCCACCACTGTGCTTCACGCGGTACCCAGCGTTTTTCATCCAGTCCCATTTCGCGCACCACTCGTTTTAAGGCACGATGCTGATCTTCACTGTCCATAATCTGAAACGTTTGTGGTAGTTCTGCTTCTTTCCAGTGCGCACGCAATAAACGATGGGCAATGCCATGAAAAGTGCCAACCCAAAGACCACTTGACGGGATACCGAGTAAATTTTCGATTCGACCGCGCATTTCTGCCGCTGCTTTATTGGTAAAGGTCACGGCTAAAATGCCATAGGGCGAAACATTTTCAGCCTGCATTAGCCATGCGATACGATGCACCAGCACACGTGTTTTACCACTGCCGGCGCCGGCTAAAACCAGAATATTTGATGTCGGCGCACAGACTGCCTGTCGCTGTGCATCATTTAGAGGGTCAATTATATAAGAAACATCCATTACGCTATTCTATCAAAATGTGGTTTATTTTGTAGTAAACCGTTTATTTTGTAGTAAAACTTGGAAAGCCCCTACAAAATCGTTATATTCAATGAAAATTAATAATAATAATAAATATGACTGACGACAAAAAACAGCAATTACAACACCGCATGGATGCCTTGCGTGGCAAGTATTGCAAACAGCTGCCTGCTAAATATCAGGAAATTGAAGATAGCTGGAAAGAATATCAAACTGACTTAAACAATCCCGACTTTTTAGATACTTTTTACCGACTTATTCATACCTTTAAAGGGACTGCATCAACATTTGGTTTTGTTAAACAGGCAGATGTTTGTTTTGAAATTCAAAAGTTATTAATCGACGCCAAAGGAAATCATAAAACACTAACGCAAGATGTCATTGCTGTAATCAATAAACTATTGGCTAATTTTAAAGTGATAATTAATACGCCGGCTAAAAAATAATACAGATTAAATAAAATTTTATTTTAATACGGCAGGAAGTTCTTTCACTAACCGTTGTTTATCAGCAACCGCTTTTCCTACCAAAGCAAAACCATGCAACATACCGTCTTGATCGATATAACTTGCATGCACACCTTCATCATCCTGTTTTATTTTCCACTCACCTTCGACACCTTGCGCAGGAGGTGAAACCACAACGGTACAGGATGGTGTTTTTACCATTACCGGCATGGCAGGAAAACTCACTGAGGTTGATTCACCATTTAAATTTTTTGCGATAGCACGGGCAGAATTCATTAATGGCATAACAAAAGGTAAAAACAAGCTTTCAATTTCAGCGCAATCACCTAATGCATAAATACTTTCATGATTAGATTTTAACTGCTGATTAACAACAATGCCTTTATTTACAGTAATTCCTGCCTCTTTAGCTAATTGTATATTTGGTTTTAATCCTACTGCAGACAAAACCACATCTGCTTCTAACTGTGTTCCATCAGCCAATTCAATTTTAAAAATATTATTTTCAAAATTAATTTGTTTTGTTTCCTGACCAAGATACCAGTTAACACCTTGCTCACTTAATGCTGTTTTTAAATATTCACCCGCTTGTTTGGGTAACAAATTATTTAGCGGTACATCACTCAAGCCAATGACAGAAACATCATAACCTGACAGCACCAGATCATTAGCAAATTCACAACCGATTAGCCCGGCACCTATAATGGCAATTTTTTTCTTGCCCTCGATTGCAGTTCTAAACGTGGCATAATCAGCAAGATCATTCACCATTAAAATTTTATCTGCCGCATTACCACTTATTTGTAAATTAACGGTTGAGGCACCCAGCGCCAGAACCAGCTGACTATAGTTTAGCGACTCGTTATTATGAGTATGAACAACATGATTATGCGGATCGATTTTTTCAATGCGAGTATGTTTTAAAACTTTAGCATTAAGATCCGTTGCCATTTTTTCAGCATCAGCCGTGGCTAACTCATGCGCTAATTTTTTCTTCGCTAAGGCATTAGAAAGCATGGGCTTTGAATAAAAATCTGCTGCATCATCAGCAATAATAATTAACTCTGCATCAGCATTTAACTTACGAAATTCACGCGCGACATTATAACCGGCTAAACCACTGCCAATAATAACGATAGGATAATCAACGGCCATTATTAAACGATTTCTTTCATTTCAAAGTCAGATTTACCAACACTGCAATCAGGGCATAACCAGTCATCAGGAATATCTTCCCATTTTGTGCCTGCAGGAATGCCCTCATCAGGAATACCTTCTGCTTCATCATAAATAAAACCACACACAATACATTCCCATTTCTTCATTTATTACTCCAGAATTGATATAGAATTAAGATAAACTAACAATAAAAATAATTTCAGTTAAGCAACGATATTTATTATTAGATACTAAGGCCAAAACACAATATTTCAAACCATGAAAACGCATCATTTACTAAAATTTAACCTTTCTCTTCTTTTAACATTGTTAATTGTCAGCTTTAGCTCACGTTTAACCTTTGCTGAAGAAATTAAATCACTTTCAATAAATTCAGAAACTGAAATTGAAACAGCAATCTATAAAGCAAAAGGCAACACCTTATTTCTCTGGCTTTATTCTGAAGCAGGCCCACAAAAATCTGAACATGAAATCGCTCAGCAACTTGCAAAGCTTAATATTGAAGTCTGGCGTATTGATCTTTTTTCTGCACACTTCTTACCCATAGCCAGTAGCAGTATGGATCAAATTCCTGAAACCGATATCAGTCAACTCATTGATTATGCGTATAAACAAACCGGTAAAAAAATCATTCCCGTCACAACCGGGCGCGGTACCTTGCCAGTATTAAAAGGGACTCACCTTTGGCAAGCCAAACATCCAAACAGCACTGTACTCGCAGGTGTGATTCTTATGAGCCCAAAGTTTTACGTTGAAACACCCGATCCGGGGATTGAAGGAAAACTACTACCCATTGTAAAAAAAACCAACTTACCACTCTTTGTTTTACAACCTAAAAAATCACCCTGGTATTGGAAGCTGGATAAGACTATTCCCGCACTAGAAAAAAGTGGCAGTGACGTATTCGTTAAACGAATTAAAGGCGTCCGTGATCGTTATTATTTTCGATCGGATGCAGATAATTATGAAAGACAAATAAGTAAAAAACTCCCACAAAATTTAAAACAAGCAGCCAAATATCTGACGGCATTACCCTATGTGAAACGCCATATTGTTATAACCAAAAATGAAAAGCTCAAAGTTAAAACAGGTAAAAAAGAACGCGGTCTTAAACCCTTTCAAGGCAACCCCACACCACCTGCTTTAAAATTACAAAGCCTCAATAAAAAAATGATAGATTTAAAAAAACTCAAAGGTCAGGTTGTACTCGTTAACTTCTGGGCAAGCTGGTGCCCGCCGTGTGTGTATGAAATGCCATCGATGCAACGATTACAAAATCGTTTTTCTGCTAAAGGTTTTACCATTTTGGGCGTTAATATGGCTGAAGGCGAAAAAACTGTACGGCATTTTTTGAACACAAAAGTGAATGTGCGATTCCCTATTCTCTTTGATAGTGATGGTGCTGCATTAAAGAACTGGGATGTTTTTGCTTTTCCCACAAGTTATGTCATTGATAAAAAAGGGAATATTCGTTTCGCAATTTTTGGTGGCGTTGAGTGGGAAAAAGAAAGTATATTAAAGAAGATAAAGGCATTACTAAACGAGTAAATACATAATTATTATACGTTTTCTTTTAACTTTGTGAGCTGTCGCCTGCTTTTTAATAGAAAAAACCGTGGTTTTAACTAAACTCAATACTAACAATATGAGGTTCAACCCAATATGTCAGATGCTGAAATTCAGGATTTAGTTAACAACGCAAAAGAACTTATCACTCTTCCCGAAATTTCACTTCGGGTTAACGAAATTGCAAATGATCCTGATTCAACAGCTGAAGAAATGGCTGCTGTCATCACACGAGATCCTGCACTTGTCGTACGCATGTTAAAAATTGCGAACAGTGCTTATTACGGTTTATCGAAAGAAGTAGAAACCATTTCTCGTGCTGTTGCGATTCTTGGTACCAATAAAATTCGCGACTTAGTTTTATCAACCTCTGCAAGCCAGGCCTTTGATGGCATTCCCAACAATCTCATTACCATGCAGGATTTTTGGCATCACAGTTTATATTGCGGTTTACTGGCGCAAATTTTGTCCAAAAAAAGCAGAAAGACCAATTCAGAATCCATTTTTATTGCCGGGCTACTGCACGACATTGGTCAGCTCCTGATGTTTAACCAACTGCCTGAAAAGTCACACGAGGCTATTTTACTGTTAATGGAAGGCAGTGAAGAGCTCGAAACTTATGAAGCCGAACAACATGTTTTTGGCTTTGATCACACTCAAGTAGGCGCCGCTTTAATCAAAAGCTGGAAACTTGCACCCGTACTCGAAGAATGCGTTGAGTTTCATCATGCACCACAAAATGCAAAAGATTTTCCTGCTGAAGTTGCTCTCATCAATATTGCAAATGCAGTGGCAGTCATGGCTGATTTTAATTCAATGAGCGAGGATGATGAAATCCCCATGATTAATCCTCTTTCATGGGAGTTAACCGGGCTAACAAAAGACGACCTGCCTGAGGCAATTAAAAAAGCACAAGATGAAATCAAGGAAATAGAATCCGTACTTTTTCCCGCATAAATTGCCATAAAAAACACCTCAACTTGCATTTAACAGGCTAATTACTCCTGTTATAGTCTTTTATGTACATTTTTTAAGTACCCCCCCCCTAAAGTACTGGAACAAGTTGCCGATAAATCGGCATATAGTTATTAAAAAAGGACAGGGTATAAATATGACTTTTCGGAACCACCAAATAATAATTATCGTTTTCCTCTATCTCAGTACCACAATAATCTCAATTTCACATGCTGAAAAGCTCTATATAACAGACGATTATTTACAGGGTCTGAGTGACGAAATAAGCAGTCCGGAGTATCTTGAAAAGGCCAAACAGGAACTTCGAGAGACTGAACGACTAGAGCAAAATCAAACTGTTAACTCCGCAGAAATACAAAAAGCATTAGTTTCTCTCTATAACTTTGAAGACCTGCTGAGGACAAAGCACCCATCGAGTCACTCGGTTTATTCAAAGTTACCCACAAGCGCGCGAGTTATTATTTTTGATAACTTCAAAAGGACAAAAAAATTATCTGCTGCAGAACGTATGATTATTGAAAAATACGAAGCAAAATAAATTTTTCTAAATTTAAAGGGATCGTCTCATGAAAAAAAGCATTCTCATTTCTCTCGCACTTTTAATGTTTAGTACAGTGACTTCAGCGCTCGACGTTAATATCACTCAAAACATGCCTTATCTTACAGTAGACCACAATGGTGAAACTGTTCGTATTCAGCGAATACAGGATCAGAGCAACCTTTTGAGTGGCGGTTTTTCAAAAACATCCCGAAAATGTCCTCCATTTTGTATTCAGCCGATGACCGTCGCCCCCGGTGTAACCACCTACGGTGAACTTGAGGTCATCGATTTTATTAATACGAAAGTAAAATCTAAGCAGGGCGTTTTAATAGACGCACGTACGCCATCATGGCACGCAAAAGGAACCATACCCGGCTCAATAAATATTCCCTTTACGACTTTTGCTTTAAGTCGTAATGATAAAAAGCTAATTTCCGCAATGAAAACCTTAGGCGTTGAACGTCGTAAAACTGCTGCATCTGGTTACTGGGTTGATTTAAAAGATTTATTAGGTATTGAGAAAAAGCCAAATCAATTTTGGGATTTCAGCGCAGCAAAAAATCTTCTACTTTGGTGTAACGGCATGTGGTGTGGCCAATCGCCTCGTGCAATTCAGGGTTTGATTAAACTGGGCTATCCGGTAGAAAAACTTCACTACTATCGCGACGGTATGCAGGCATGGCAAATTCTGGGTTTGACCGTTACGATACCTAAGTAATTTTCAAATAAAAGATGGTGCATTAAGGCGGCAAATTTAGCCGCCTTTTTTTATTCCACTGGAAATTAAATTAACAATTTTTATATAGAATAATTTCCGCTAAGTTATTGAATAAACACTAATTAGTGTGATTTTGTTTGTTCAGCCACGCGCACGGGTGTACAATCAGCGCCCTGATTATTCTGCAAATACCCCTTTTCCCCTCTATTTTTATGTAAGGAGCTCATCTTGGAACAATATCGAGGCACTACCGTCCTTTCAGTACGCCGTGGCAATAAAGTCATTATTGGCGCAGATGGTCAGGCGACCCTGGGCGATACCGTAATGAAAAGCAATGTGCGTAAAGTCCGTCGTTTATATAATGATAAAGTCATTGCCGGTTTTGCCGGTGGTACTGCCGACGCTTTCACCTTATTTGAATACTTTGAAGCCAAGCTTGAAAAACATAATGGTCAGCTCGTTCGCGCTGCCGTTGAAATGGCCAAAGACTGGCGCACAGACCGCACCTTACGTCGCTTAGAAGCCTTGCTTGCTGTTGCTGATGCAGAAGCGTCACTGATTATTTCAGGTAATGGCGATGTCATAGAACCCGAACAAGGCATTATGGCAATTGGTTCAGGAGGCAATTATGCCTTGTCAGCTGCACGTGCGCTGATCAAAAACACCGAGTTAGATGCAAAAGAAATCACCACTGAAGCCTTGAATATTGCAGGCGACATCTGCATCTATACTAACCACAATTTTGTTTTCGAAGAATTAGAATTTTAAAAAAGTACAACTGGAATTTAACTATGTCACAAATGACACCCCAAGAAATCGTTCATGAACTCGACAAACATATCGTTGGTCAGGCCGCAGCAAAACGCGCGGTGGCCATCGCTTTAAGAAATCGCTGGCGTCGTAGTCAGGTTGCTGAAGATTTACGCAACGAAATCACACCCAAAAATATTTTAATGATCGGGCCCACCGGTGTCGGTAAAACTGAAATTGCCCGCCGTCTGGCAAAACTTGCACGCGCGCCTTTTTTAAAAATTGAAGCAACAAAATTTACTGAAGTGGGTTATGTCGGTCGTGATGTAGAATCCATTATTCGGGATCTGATGGAGATTTCAATCAAACTCACGCGCGAAGATGCGATGAAGGCGGTGCAAACAAAAGCAAAAGATGCAGCGGAAGAACGTATTCTGGATATTCTATTGCCACCTGCACGCGATTTTTCTTCTGATGACTCAACGGAAGATAAAAACGAAAATTCTACGCGTCAAAAATTTCGCAAAAAATTACGTGAAGGTGATCTCGACGATAAAGAAATCGAAATCGAAATGGATGCGCAACAAATTGGTGTAGAAATTATGGCACCGCCTGGCATGGAAGAAATGACCAACCAGTTACAAGGCATGTTTCAAAATTTAGGCAGCAATCAAACCAAGCGCACACGTAAATTACCCATTAAACAAGCATTCAAACTGCTTATTGATGAAGAAGCAGCAAATTTAATTAACCAGGAAGAAATAAAAGATGATGCCTTAACCAATGTTGAACAACACGGCATTGTCTTTTTAGATGAAATGGATAAAATTGCTAAGCGCGGAGAAACCAGTGGTGCTGATGTTTCTCGTGAAGGTGTACAACGAGACTTACTACCCTTAGTTGAAGGTTCAACCGTTTCAACAAAATACGGCATGGTTAAAACAGATCATATTTTATTTATCGCCTCGGGTGCTTTTCATCTCACAAAACCTTCTGATTTAATTCCTGAATTACAAGGCCGCTTCCCGATTCGAGTTGAGCTTGATGCTTTAACCTCTGATGATTTCATGCGCATTCTTGTTGAACCCGATGCTTCACTTACAGAACAATATCGTGCCTTATTAGCGACCGAAGAAGTGGCTATCAGCTTTGAGGAAGATGGTATTCGTCGTATCGCGGAAACCGCTTTTCAGGTAAATGAAAGCACTGAAAATATTGGTGCGCGCCGTTTACACACCATACTTGAGAGACTACTTGAAGAAGTATCTTTTACCGCAACCGAGAATAAAGGTTCCGAGGTTAAAATCACTGCAGAATATGTGGATGATAATATTGCTGAATTAGCGCAGGATGAAGACCTGAGCCGTTACATTTTGTAATGGCGAAAAGCTGTATATTCCAAGCACTGTTATATTTTATAAAAGTTATTTAGGAAGAAATTTACAATGATCAAACCGACAGATATTAAACTTCATCAAGCTTCGCATGTACTCGAAGTCGTTTTTGCTGATGGAAAAACATTTAACCTACCGGTTGAATACTTACGCGTGAACTCACCTTCTGCCGAAGTCCAGGGCCATGGCCCCGGCCAGGAAGTATTACAATTCGGCAAACAAGATGTGAACATTACTCAAATTGAGATGATTGGTAACTACGCCATCCAGCCTTTTTTTGATGATAACCATGACACCGGCATTTTTTCATGGGACACCTTGTATGAACTGGGTGAAAACTATGAAGAAAATTGGAAAAATTACCTGCAACGCTTAAAAGATGCCGGTAAAGAACGCCCAGAACCTAAGCATGGTAAATAAATGATAGTCGCCCGTCATTCCCGTGTGCTCTTAGCGAGAATCCAGATGTACAGACAAGATTCCGGCTCAAAAACATACCTGAATGACGAAAAGAAATTTGGTATAATCAAACTATGAAAGACGACACAACACATTTTGGTTTTGAACAGGTAGCCTACGACGAGAAAGTAAATAAAGTCGCTGGCGTTTTCCATTCGGTTGCCAGTAAATATGATGTGATGAATGACTTAATGTCATTCGGCATTCACCGTGTTTGGAAACGTTACACCATTGAAATGAGTGGTGTGCGTCACGGTCACAATGTTCTCGATTTAGCCGGTGGTACCGGTGACCTTGCTGCAAAATTTGCTCGTATTGTGGGGCAGGAAGGTTCTGTGACTGTCGCTGATATTAATGATTCCATGTTAAAAGTGGGACGTGAACGTTTATTAGATAAAGGCATTGCTGGCAATGTTGAGTATGTTCAGGCAAATGCCGAATGCCTGCCTTTCCCCGATAATCATTTTGATGCGATTACCATTGCGTTTGGTTTACGTAACGTCACCGATAAAGATGCGGCACTACGCTCAATGTATCGCGTCTTAAAACCCGGTTCACCTTTATTGATTTTAGAGTTTTCCAAACCTGAGTCGGCTTTATTAAGCAAAGTTTATGATACTTATTCATTCAAGCTATTACCTTTCATGGGAAAAGTGATTGCGGATGATCCGGACAGCTACCGCTATCTTGCCGAATCGATACGCATGCATCCTGATCAGGAAACCTTAAAAGGTATGATGGTTGATGCCGGTTTTGAAAAAGCAGAATATTTTAATTTAACGGGCGGTGTGGTTGCATTGCATCGTGGTTATAAAATCTAAATCAGCCAAATTTTCCAACTCATTATCACGGATAACCCATAAATGAGTTTAACAACAGAAATCATTCTCACACTCACCGAAGCCCTTGAGACTTCTATTAATCTTGTACTCAAACAAGATTCTGCCACACTTAAAAAATTCAGCGCCTTGCAGGGCAAAGTTCTCGCTTTTGAACTCACAGGACTGGATTTAACTTTATATTTATTTCCAAATAATGAAGGTGTGCAGGTGCAATACATTTATGAAAGCATGGCTGATACCACCTTACAGGGCAGTCCTCTCGCTTTTATCAATATGTCATTAGGCGACGCCAGCGAAAGTTTTTTCAGTGGCCAAGTTCGCATAAAAGGTGATATTGAACTGGGCCAGAAATTTCAACGCATTCTCAACCAACTCGATTTAGACTGGGAAGAATGGTTGTCAGCCTACACTGGTGATCTTATTGCCTTTAAAACAGGTAGCTTTGTTCGCAACCTGAATTCATGGGGCAAAGATACGCTCAATATTCTTGAATTAGATGCGCGCGAATACATTCAGGACGAAAGCCAGCTCACTCCATATTCGATTGAAATCGATGATTTTACTAACAACATAAGCCTGTTGCGTGATGATACCGCAAGACTGGAAGCTCGACTTTCTCGCCTGCAAAAACAGCTTAAAATAAAGACTAAGACTCACGTTTGATTAATTAACTAAACGTCTCCTTTTTCCTGCAAGCTCACAAAGACGAACCGATAAATTAAAAACCGATTTCAGTACACACTTTTCCTGAGTAAAACAACTAGCAATTGCTGACTTATAAATCCTACTTTTGCTACTATACAAAATGTATTTATTAGCCTGCTATTTAAATCTAAAATTTCCAATTTTTAAAATGATCGCGTATCCTTTGCCCCTGTTTTCAGACTTATATACAGGTTCAGGCTAATCACGAACTTAAATAATTATCACAAGAAAGCACCTAAATTCATATAATGCCTGCACTCATTTTAAATGTTGCAAGCATTATTTTTTATAACATAAACATATATTCATTTTAAAATTAGAGGGAAACATCATGGCCGCTAAAAAGAAAGCCAAGAAAAAAGTTGCAAAGAAAAAAGCTTCTAAGAAAAAGGTAGCTAAAAAGAAAGTTGCTAAGAAAAAAGCAACGAAAAAGAAAACCAGTAAAAAGAAGGTTGCAAAGAAAAAAGTCACTAAGAAGAAAACTGGCAAAAAGAAAGTAGCCAAGAAAAAAACCACAAAGAAACCAGCTGAACCATTGAAAAATGCCTTTTACGCTCAGTCTGGTGGTGTAACCGCTGTTATTAATGCCAGTGCTTGTGGTGTTATTGAAACAGCACGTAAAAACAAGCTTAAGATTGGTAAAGTATATGCTGGCCGTAACGGTATTATTGGGGCATTAACTGAAGACCTGATCGATACAAGCAAAGAATCAACAAGTGATATTGCTGCTTTACGCTACACACCTTCAGGTGCGTTTGGTTCTTGTCGTTTCAAATTAAAATCACTTGAAGAAAACCGTCGTGAATATGAGCGTTTAATCGAAGTATTTAAAGCGCATAACATTGGTTATTTCTTCTATAACGGTGGTGGTGATTCAGCAGATACTTGTTTCAAAATTTCACAACTGTCTAAAGAAATGGGTTTCCCTATTCAGGCGATTCATGTGCCTAAGACTGTTGATAACGATCTACCGATTACCGATAACTGCCCGGGCTTTGGTTCTGTTGCTAAATACATTGCAATATCAACACAGGAAGCCAGTTTTGATGTTGCTTCAATGTGCAAAACATCAACAAAAGTCTTTGTTGTTGAAGTTATGGGTCGTCATGCAGGCTGGATTGCAGCTGCAGGTGGTTTAGCTTCTACTGAAGAGAATCCAATTCCAATTATTATTCTTTTCCCGGAAGTTGAATTTGATCAGGAAAAATTCCTGGCTAAAGTTGATGCCAATGTAAAAGAGCATGGTTACTGTACAGTTGTTGTTTCTGAAGGTACACATTGGCCTGACGGAAAATTCCTTGCGGAAACAGGCTTAAAAGATGCCTTTGGTCATAGTCAATTAGGCGGTTGTGCACCTGTTGTTGCTAACATGATCCAGGAAAAACTCGGTCATAAATATCACTGGGGTGTTGCGGATTATATGCAGCGTGCTGCACGTCACATCGCATCTAAATCTGATGTTGATCAGGCATACGCTATGGGTAAAGCTGCCGTTCAGTTTGCTTTACAAGGTCATAACTCTGTTATGCCAACTGTTGATCGTATTTCTAACAAACCTTACAAATGGAAAGTTGGCATGGCGCCATTAAGCAAAGTGGCTAATGTTGAAAAAATGATGCCGGATAACTTCATTTCTAAAGATGGCTTTGGTATCACAGCAAAATGCCGTGAATATTTGTTACCATTAATTAAGGGTGAAGATTATCCTCCTTATAAAGATGGCTTACCTAAGTACGTTCGTATGAAAGGTGTTGCAGTAGCAAAAAAACTGGAAGATTTTGATTTATAATTTTTTAGTTTTATAAAAAAAGAAAGGGCAGCTTTTTAGCTGCCCTTTTTTATTTCTACAAGTTAAATATCTCAGGTTTTTGCTATTTTATGATTTTCATCACTTCCAGCTAAAATACTTTTATGCATAATATTAAAATCATTAAGTTGAATTTTTACATCTGCATAATTTTTATCCTGCACTAAACCTTCAATATTAAGACAAATATCTGACAACGTTTGATAACCATAATTTCCACCTACACCTTTCATTTGATGAATTAGACCAGCAAAGCTCTCCCAGTCTTCATCCTCATAGGCTTTCATAATGGCAGCAACCATTCCCGGTAACCGTGAAATAAATTTATCAATTAAATCAATAAGACTTGGATCTTCTGTCAGTAATTCTGAGGTAATAATTTGATTAGACATTTTTATTTAGTTAACCCAGCATATTTTATAAATAAGTATTATTATGTCTTTTTGTTGCATAAGCCACACCTTAATACTTTAATCCAAAGAAAAATGGCAAGCGGCTATAACCACAATAGTGCCAAACTGATTCTTGTTGAAATCTTTCGTGTCCATGATTAACATAGTTAACTCGGCGTTTGGCCTTAAGTGGGCGAAAAAATGATTATTTAGAACCCTACCACTCAGATAATTTAAACGATGCCTGAAAAAACCATAGAGAAACAAATTTTGGGCTCATTGAAGGTATGTATGTCACATTAATTGCAACTTTATCTGTGCCAAAGGATAAATAAGGTAAAGCACCAACGAAAGGCTGGTTATTTTTATGGTCCTTGCGTGTCATCACAAAGGCGGTTATTCCGGCATCAATGTGCCAGCCATCAACATCATCCGTTAACAAAAAGCGACGCTTACTTCCGCCGCCAAGATAATTTGATTGATTAGAAAAGCTGTCTTTAAAAAATCCACCATTAACGAAATTTATCCACTTTTTCTCTTCTTTAAAATTGTATTCAAAACCTAAACCCCAGTTTTCTTCATTAAAATTTTTCTTTTGCTGGTGAACAGCCTTACCATTGATAATTAAATTAAATGAATCTGCCATCACTTGTTGAGTGAAAACCAGGCTAATTAGAACTAAAAGTAGTTTTATCATAATTAAATCACTCAAAAATCAATAACTGGTGATTTACTGTATCGGCACTAACAATAAGACTTTTATTTTTTATGTGTTAATAATTGTTAAATAGTTCTATTTTGTTAACGAATCGCTAAAATTCGTTTTTTTACTATTAATACACTGGTTTTCAATATCATAGATAATAGAGTAATTAAACCCAAGCCATCGCACAGACACAATATGTCAACAAAAATGAGTCCTATTACGAGGCAGTGGTAAAAATGCTTTATGGAGCACATGGCGTGACATGCAAACGATATGAAATTTAGCGTGTTAAAGAAATTGACGAAGCTGATACTGATGAAGCCAAAGCTCGTATAGCATTACTATTGATAAAGGACGTGGGATTACTTATCTAATACGTAGGGTGCCTTTAACCTATACGGTAATTAATGAAGTACAACGATTACCATTAAAAGCTTCATATATTTATCGATGCTGAACAACCTGATTATTCTGCCAGTAAAATATCTACCCAAAACGTACTGCCTTTACCCTCTTCACTTTCAACACCAATATTTCCTGACATCATGTTGACTATTTTTTTTGTTATAAATAAGCCAAGCCCGATACCTTCTTTTGTCGTATTAAAACGTGTGAAAGCGTCAAATAAATCTTCCTGTTGTTCCTCCGCTATTCCAAACCCGTTATCACTAAACGAAATTCGGACATGACCATCCTCTTTTTCTGTGGCTGAAATTATTACTTTACCCTGACCATCATTGTATTTAATTGCATTAGACATTAAATTAATAAAAATTTGTTTAAGCCGTTTATGATCTGCCATAATGAAATAATCGGAATCAATCTCATTAATAATTTCATAGTTTGAATTCGCAGCGACTGGTGATAATAAAGTAATACTTTCATTTAATACTTCTGCTAAAGAGACACCATCCATTGATATCCTTAAGTTACCTGCTTCTATTTCTGACATATCTAATAGTTCTTCAATTAAACTTAAAAGATGTTTTCCGGATTCAATAATGCCCTGCGTATAATCGTGTTGCTCTTCATTCAACTCAGGTGAATCAGACATTTTTAATAATTGGCCAAAGCCTAAAATAGCATTTAATGGTGTTCTTATCTCATGACTAATCATTGATACAAAACGCGTTTTAGCACTATTTGCTGCAATTGCTGCATCTTTATTTTCTATCAACTCCTGTTCATGTGACTCTGCCTCGTATCGAAAGCTAATATTTTCAATCATCGCAGTATTAATACGTTTTGTGTTTGATAATGCCAGAATAACAAAAATAACTGTAAGAAATGCGACAACAGACGAGATAAAAGTCCCCACCATAACTTCACTAATAAAAAGCGGCACTAATAAAAACAAAAAATAAGTAACAATATTTCTCATTTTAAAACCAAGTGATGTCACAGCACCTGCACTAACCCCGATTAAAATTAATGCTGGCACATAATGATAAACAGAATCATTTGGTGGTAATAACCAGATACTGACACATGACCAGGCAAGACCTGTTAATACAAGCTGAACATAAAACACCTGATCCCAGAAATAAATATCCTGCATCGTTTTTTTACTTTTAGAATAAAATACATAAGCAACAAAACGTGTAAAACTAAAAAATGTTATCGTGATTAACCATGTAACCAGATACGTTCTATCTACTTCTTGCCACAATATTGCGACCATAGACACAGCAATTATAATTGTTGCTGTGACCGAAGCAGGCAAGGCCATATATAACGCATTAACAACCTCGCTATAAATAGTTTCCTTAATGCTTAAATTTGATTTCGGGTGTGCTTGCTGTGAGTTGTCTATTGAATTATTCACAATGAGTTTTCTTGGTCTCTATGATGATTTTTATATGCTTAATAAGTATTAGTCTTTACAGATAAAAATCAATAATTTACGGTTTATTTATCTCATTTTATCCGTACAATAGCTAGCTTAATATCTAACGAGCTCACATAACAAACATGGCAACCATTCAACGTTTTATTCGTCTTTCCAGCATCAGTTGGGTACTACTTCGTCATGGTTTAGATGAGCTCATTCTTGCAACTCACCTGTTCCGTCCTTTCCGCTACATGCGACTGATTATGCCATGGACCTGGATTGTTAGAAAAACTTCCCGCGGTGTGCGTATTCGTCTCGCCTTAGAAGATTTAGGCCCGATTTTTGTCAAATTTGGACAAATATTATCAACCCGGCGTGATTTATTACCCGATGATATCGCGGTCGAGCTGGCAAAATTACAGGATCAAGTTACCCCGTTTGATAATCAAACGGCTTATAACATTATAGAAAAATCACTCGGTCACCCACTGGATGAAATATTCAGTGATTTCAGCGAAACCCCCTTTGCATCTGCATCGATTGCACAGGTTCACGCAGCTACGTTGCATAGCGGTGAAGAGGTGATAGTTAAAGTCTTACGCCCCAATATTAAACCTGTTATCCAGCGTGACATTAGTCTGCTTTATATTGTCGCTGATAAAATTGAACGCTACTGGCCGGCAGGAAAAAACTTACGTCCAAAAGATGTGGTTGCTGAATTTGAAAAAAGCCTTTTAGATGAACTGGACCTTATGCGTGAAGCAGCCAATGCATCTCAACTTCGGCGACATTTTTTACATTCTGAAAAATTATATATTCCGGAAATCTATTGGGATCATTGTCGTCGCAATATCATGGTGATGGAACGAATTCATGGCACACCGATTGGCAACATTGATGCTCTTGTAGAAAAAAATATCAATTTACAACAACTTTCTGAACGTGGTGTTGAGATATTTTTTACTCAGGTTTTTCGTCACAGTTTTTTTCATGCAGACATGCACCCCGGTAATATTTTTGTTGCTGATAATGGTCAGTACATTGCTGTTGATTTTGGCATCATGGGCACACTTGATGAAACAGACCAGCGTTATCTGGCTGAAAACTTTTTAGCCTTTTTTAATCGTGACTATCGCCGTGTTGCTGAGCTGCATGTAAATTCGGGATGGGTAGATAAAAACACCCGCATTGATGAATTTGAATCTGCCATACGTTCTGTTTGCGAACCCATATTTGATAAGCCGCTAAAAGATATTTCCTTTGGTCAGTTATTATTAAATTTATTTCACACTGCACGTCGTTTTAATATGAAAGTGCAGCCACAACTTATCCTGCTGCAAAAAACCTTACTTAATATTGAAGGCCTTGGCCGTCAACTTTACCCTGAACTGGATTTATGGAAAACGGCTAAACCTTTTTTAGAGCAATGGATGAAAGACAAAATTGGGCCTAAATCATTTTTTAAACATGTAAAAGAAAATGCGCCACTATGGGCGGAACAGTTACCCAGAATACCTAACCTTATTTATGATGTTCTTGAGCAAAGTAAAAAAGGTAAATTAAAAGTAGAATTAAATGAAATTCAAATGCAGGAAATTAAACAAGAAATAAAATCAGGAAATAGTCGCACAGTACGTGCAATAACAGGTGGTAGTTTACTGGTTTCAGCAGCATTACTGGTTAATGTCGATTTATATTTCTTAAATGCATACAACTCGCACCTACCTGAAATTATTACCGGTGGACTTGGAATTGCATTATTACTTAGCCTGTTAAAACGTTAATGTTTGTAGGTCGGCCTTTTTGTATTATGCAACAGGCCATGGAGTTGCCAGGCCAACGCTGATATACAGCAATACCTTTTAACTTGTTATTAGCTGATTTGGCGATTAAAATCTTAAGTTGTTTTTTAAACACCGCGTTGGCCTGAAGGCCAACCTACAAATAAAGTATTAAAGTGAGCGCTATGAAAATATCCATTATAAGTGGTAGCCACCGCAACCCTTCACAAAGTGAAAAAATTGCACGCTACGTCGAAACGCTTTTTAAAAATGAATTTACGGATATCGATCCTTTCCTTTATTTATTAGCGGATAACCCTCTTCCTCTTTGGGATCAATCTGTATGGGAAAATGACGATAAATGGAATGAACGACTGGCACCATTAAAGGAACAATTCAGTAGCAGTGATGCATTTGTTATTATTACACCAGAATGGCACGGGCAAGTACCTTCCGGTTTAAAAAATCTGTTTTTATTAATGAGCCGTTTTGAACTTGGGCATAAACCGGCCTTTATTATTTCAGTCTCATCTGGCGATGGTGGCACCTACCCTGTCGCAGAATTGCGTATGAGCAGTTATAAAAATAATCGTCTTTGTTATATTCCAGAACAGTTAATCGTGCGCCATGTTGAACATGTTTTTAATGAAAAAACGAAAGACAACGATGACCGGTCGGACAGTTATTACAAAGAAAGACTAAACTGGTGTCTTAAAATTTTGATTAGCTATGGTAAAGCCTTAAAAACCATGCGCGCTGAAACAGAGATTCATCATGATAAATTTTCTAACGGGATGTAATGTTTATGATACCAATAAAAAATCTTGCCTAACCTTAACCGCTACAACTAAAATCATAAGAACGATAATCCAAAAAAGTACAAAAATAATCATTGATTGTTTAGCTTTTTGCTTTTCATACCATGTTCTGGGCTTTATCCCTTTTAATAAAAATACAATATTTGACGCAAGATTAACGCAAACTATATTTATAGCTAATAATAGCGCTGCGCCCAGAGCATGTTGATAATGACCTGCACCCAGCATCAAGCCTAATGTTGCAGTTGGAGGTAATATTGCAACAGCTACCATCACACCAACCAACGCACTTGATAAACCTGAGGTTAATGACAATACGGCTGCTGCACCTGAAACTAATGCCAAAACAATACCATCCATTCCAACATCTGTTCGGGCCATTAACTCGTGGCTGTTAAAATTTAATGGCCAAATAAGACCAATTGAAAATGATAAAACCAATGCTATCGATGTACCTGATACATTAGATTTTAATGCTGACCAAAGTAGTTTGCCTTCACCTAATGTCGTCGCAAAAGCTAATGCTACATTTGGACCTAATAAAGGTGCGATTACCATTCCGCCTATTACTACAGCCACATTATCTTCAAGCAACCCTATCGCCGTGACAATAGTTGACATAAGGACCATATATACAAAATTACTATCAAATTTTGCGCCCGCGGCTATTTGCTGATAAAGCTCTTCACGACTACGAGTAATACTTTTTTTCTTTTCTTCTTCCTCATTACTTTCTTCAGTCCGTGGCAGCGTTACGTCTACAGGTAAAACCAATATGCGCGTATTTTCTGATGCTTTAATGACTGCTTGTAATGCGTCAAGAATAACTTGCTGTTTCTCCGGGGGGACAAGTAAACGCGTACTACAGCGACCATCTTCATCGATATGACCAACCCAAACATCAATGATTTCCTGTTGAGCCGCAATCCCGCGTAATGTATCAACATGACCCTGATCAGTTATTACTTCTATAATACGCACTTAAACTTTTATCCCCTGCAAACCCGCTTCTACTTCGTCACGCTTTTCTTTACCTGTTAACAACTCAATCAAGGTTAAAGTAAAATCCATCGCAGTACCGGGGCCTCTTGACGTTATTATTTTGCCATCAACCACGACCGCTTTTTCTTCATACGTCATAGTCTTAACAGGAAACTGATCCAGTGAGCCGGGAAAGCTGGTAGCATGTTTCCCTTCTAATAAACCTGCCGTTGCTAATACCCTGGGAGCAGCACAAATCGCAGCAGTGTATTTATTGCTGTTCGCCATTTTTTTTACCAGAGACTGAATACGTGGGTCATTATTTAAGTGATCTGCACCGGGTAAACCTCCGGGCAAAACAATCATATCAAAATCATCCTCGAGTACTTGATCCAGGTTTGTATCCGCGACCAGTTTCATACCCCGACTGGCAGTGATGATTTGATCATCCAACCCTGCAGTAACAACGTTTATCCCTGCACGGGTTAGTAAATCAGTAATAGTAATAGCTTCGAGTTCTTCACAACCCTGAGCCAGAGGTACAAGAACTTTTACAGGGGAATTTAATTCTTTTGGTTTTTCCATAATGCCAGTCTTCTTTGTTGCTGCAAGGTGATCAATTCAGAGACAGGCACAAGTCTGATGCCATTTGCCTCAAGTTGTGGCAACCATTTTTCTAAAATAGATAATGTGATTTTTTTTGGGTGGGCAATGGCTAAAGCAGTCCCTTTTTGTCGTGCTCGCTGAATCAATTTCTTAAGTTGTTTTTTTATAAATATTTCAGACTCTTCATGGTCAAGAAAAATATCTCGCTGAATGCTTTTTAAACCTGCTGCCTGTGCCACTTCTAAAGCAATACTTTCACTGGTTGTTTTACTGTCAACAAAAAATAAGTTATTTTTGGCAGCGACATCATGCATTAGCCGTTTCATCCAATGCTGATTTTTAGTTAATAAACTACCCATGTGATTGTTAAAACCACTAACATAAGGAATAGATTGAATACTTTCTTCAAGTACATAAGAAAAATTTTGTTCTGTCATGCTTTCAGTTAAACCGCCAGGACCAAGCTTTTTACCACTTTCCGCTTCCATCGGTAAATGCAGCATCACTTCTTTATTATGATCATGCGCAAGTTGTGACAATGACATAACATGAGGTGTATGAGGTAAGAATGAATAAGTTAACGCACCGGGTAATTTGACTGCACGGTTACCTGAATGTAAACGATAACCCATGTCATCAATAATAATACTGATTGCAGGTTGATTTAAAGGAAGCTCCTCAGCCTGCACCAATAATGTTATGAAGGGTGTCAGGCCAATGAGTAGAAAACGAAAGCCATTTCGTATGATATGATTTCGTTTTAACACTTTAATTTAAAATCTATTATTTTTGTAAACTCTTTACAAAAGTAATGCCTTTTAATAAATTTAACGCTTCGTATAGAGCATAATCTTCTTTTGCCAGGACTAATTTCTTATCCAGACCTTTACTATTTTTATCGGCTTTTTTACTTTCATCAACATCCGCATTTTTTAGGTGTCTTGATAAGTCTTTTTCTTTTGTCTGCTTAAAGCCGTTATCTTCTTTCTTAGATACCTTTACATCATCTAAAACAATGTCTGGAGTAATTCCTTTTGCCTGAATAGAGGTTCCGTTTGGCGTGTAATAACGTGCTGTTGTTAACTTAAGCGCACTGCCATTACCTAAAGGTACAACTGTTTGTACTGACGCTTTACCAAATGACTGTACACCCATAATAATAGCGCGCTTATGATCTTGTAATGCACCGGCCACAATTTCCGAAGCTGATGCTGAACCACCGTTGATTAAAACAACAATCGGTGCTTCATTGATCAAGTCCATACCTTTTGCACTGTATGATCTTGTGTTCGACTCGTCACGGCCTTTAATGCTAACAACAACGCCACCTTCTAAAAATGCATCTGAAACTTCAATAGCAGCGCTTAATAAACCACCTGGATTATTTCGTAAATCTAAAACCAGACCTTTGAGTTTTTTATTGTTTGCTTTCTTTAATTTAGAAATAGCTTTGCGTAAATCTGCACCGGTGTGTTCCTGAAACGCTGAAATACGAATATAACCAAAACCTTTTTCCAGTGTTTTACTGCGTACACTTTGAATTTTAATAATTGCACGGGTAATTTTAATTTTGAGCGGCTTGTCTTCACCTTTGCGTACAATCGTCAGCAGAATATCTGTTTTAGGTTTGCCCCGCATCACGGACACAGCATCTTCTAAACTCATGCCTTTAACATTCTTATCATCCAGGCGAATGATTAAATCACCTGATTTCACACCAGCTTTTTCTGCTGGCGTGTCATCTATAGGTGAAATAACTTTTACAAAGCCTTCTTCCATACCAACAACAATGCCTAAGCCACCAAATTCACCACTGGTACCTTCACGCAATTCTGTAAATGCTTCTTTATCTAAATAAGCTGAGTGTGGATCTAAACCACTAAGCAAACCACGAATTGCATTTTCTAATAGTACTTTATCTGAAATATCTTCAACATAATTTTGTTTGATTTTGCCAAAAACTTCACTCAATGAACGAATGTCTTCAAGTGGAATGGTCTGAGCTGATTTTTGGGAATTATCCTTTTCAGCTAAAACACCTTGGCCGATTGCCAACATGACGCCAAGCATCAGTCCTAAACCAAGAATTAGCGTATTTCGTGTCATGCTTTTCATTTACTGTCCTTTATCTAAAAACGTTCTAACTAGCTGTATTGTCGAATGTATTTTGCCAAAGTATCACATTACCTTATTGATTTTAAAGTAAAATCAATAACTTGCTGCACAAATGACAGCAATTTTCTCAAAAATAACGGATGTTGCGAGTAAAGCGTGGCAATCTCATGATAAAAACTACAAAAGTTGAGATTACCATGCTTTGTTCACAATGACCGGAGAACTCATCCCCGGAACCACTTAACAGGATTACTGGGCTGCCCTTTTATACGTACTTCAAAATACAGGGCACTTTTTGACTGTCCACCACTTCGTCCGACCGCGGCAATAACGTCTCCTTCTTCTACCCAGTCACCTGTCTCTTTATATAATGCCTGATTGTAACCATACAAGGTCATGTAACCATCGCCATGGTCAATAATCACCAACATGCCATAGCCGCGAAGCCAGTCTGCATATGCCACGCGACCATGTGACACCGCTTTGACCTCATTACCTTCTTTACTTGAAATGAGTACCCCTTTCCATTTGAGATTGGCAGCTTGTCGCGATTTACCAAAAAGTCGTTTCACCTTGCCTTGCACCGGCCACTTTAATCGACCACGGCGTTTTGCAAAAGTTTCACGTTTGTCGATTTCTGTGAGCATCGACGGCATGATATTATGAATTTCTTTTAATAACTGTTGTAGTGATTGTTCGTCAGCAGTTAATTTTTTTAGCTTGGTTCCCTGCCTGGCAATTTCTTTTTCCATTGCTTTTACAATAGTGGAACGATCAATAAAATCATCTTCTAATTTTTGTTTTTCTATACGCTGTTGCTTGCGTGAAACTTTTAATTCTTCAGCTTTTGTTTTTACCTGTGTGGTTAGGTGCTCCAGCTTTTTGATTGTAACTACGGCTTCATCAATGTGATGGCTGCGTGCTTTATAAAAATAATCATAATAGGTTAAAGTGCGACCGATGGCCGCTGGATTTTCCTGATTTAAAAGCAATTTTAAATATTCTTGTCGACCAATCATATACGCCGCGCGAATTTGTTCACTTAAAATATTACGCTGGCTAGCAAGTTGAGAGCGGGTTCTTTGCTGTTGTTTTTTTAATTTTTTTAATTCGCGTTTTTGTTTTCGTAAATGGCGATTAATTTTTCTTAAAACATAGGCGCGTTCACCGATGCGTACTTCTATATCTTTTAAAAACTGAGTGACTGAATCTTTTTCCTGTTGCTTTTGTTCCATCTTCTGACGCAACGCCGCCATACGTTCACGTAATTTTTCAAGCTCCTGGTTTTTTTCCTGGCGTTGTTCGTCACTTAATCCTGAATCAAAGTCAGCGTACGAAGATGTAACACAAAGAAATAAGAAAGGAATAAGGAAAAAAAAACCTCTGAATGATTTTGTTCGTTCAGAGGGTTTTCGCATTAAAGCAAGCTCGGTTGATTTTCATCTTCCACTGGACCAATTAATGAACGACCTGTCATCTCAGCTGGCTGTTCAAGCCCCATTAAATAAAGCATGGTGGGTGCAACATCGGAGAGTGCACCGGTACTTGCCATTGTTGCATCACGACCGTAATAAACAAACGGTACCGGATTTGTCGTATGCGCTGTATGAGCTTGGCCGGTTTCTTTATTGAACATCATTTCTGCATTACCATGATCAGCCGTTACTAACATTTCGCCACCAGCCTTTTCAATCGAAACAAGTAAACGTGCCAGACAATCATCAAGTGTTTCAATTGCTTTTACTGCAGCATCAAACTTACCGCTGTGGCCAACCATGTCAGCATTCGCATAGTTACAAATAATAGTATCGTATTTACCGCTTTCCATGGCTTCTACCATTTTGTCGGTTAACTTAATGGCATTCATTTCTGGTTGTTGATCATAGGTTGCAACATCGGGTGACGGCACCAAAATACGATTTTCAAATTCAAATGGTTCTTCACGGCCGCCATTAAAGAAAAAAGTGACATGCGCATATTTTTCTGTTTCTGCGATACGAAGTTGATGCATACCCAACTGTGAAATGTAATCACCAAACACATTGGTCAGTCGTTCGGCTGGATAAGCAACCGGAATATCATAATCAGAATTGTATTCGGTTAAACTGGTAAAGCAGCCTAATTTTAATTCACGTTTACGTTCGAAGGCATCAAAATCATCTTCAATAAAAGGACGTGTTATCTGGCGTGCACGATCTGAACGGTAATTCATGAAAATTACCACATCACCATCATCTACGGTTATTGGTTTACCACCTTCCGCGACAATTGCCGTTGCTTTTACAAACTCATCGGTTTCACCGCGCTCATAGGCATTTTCCAATGCCGCTAACGCAGACTCAGCTTCATATTCTCCTTTGCCGTCCGTGATGAGTTCATAGGCACTTTGAATTCGCGGCCAGCGATGATCCCTGTCCATCGCATAATATCGACCAATGACAGAAGCAATTTGTCCGCCACCAAATTCTGCAAATCTTTCCTGCATCGCTTCAATCGAAGCTTTGGCACTTTTCGGTGGTGTATCACGTCCATCTAAAAAGGCGTGTAAATAAACATTTTCTACACCCTGTTCAACTGCAAGCTGACACATGGCATGAATATGCTCTTCGTGACTATGCACACCACCCGCGGATAACAAGCCAAGAACATGCACGGCTTTGTCATTTTCTTTGGCGATAGCGACAGATTCAACCAACGTGTCATTAGTAAAAAAAGACCCTGTTTTGATCGAACGGCTAACACGAGTATATTCCTGATAGACCACACGACCCGCGCCCAAATTTAAATGACCCACTTCTGAGTTACCCATTTGACCGGCAGGCAAACCAACTTCTGCGCCAGAACCCTTAATATAGCTATGAGGGTGTTCTGCCCAGAGCTTGTCCCAGGTCGGTTTATGCGCGCCGGCAATCGCATTGCCTTCTTTTTCTTCAGAATGGCCGAAACCATCTAAAATGACTAAAACAATTGGCTTTATATTCAATGACATAGCTATATATTTACTTTTTACCACTAATAAAATTTTAGACTAATTCTAAAATTAGACTAATTAAAGCGTTAGGATACCGATTTTGCGGCCCGAATAGAAGAATTCACTAAAATATTAATTAACCCTTCTCAAACGGTAGATTATTGTATAATGTTTTATTAATAAAGAGCAGACTCTGTATTATTAAATTACCGTGTTTAAGCCTATTATAAATACATACTAAATTTGGGGATTCCAGAAATGGATGGACTAGCTATGACAGAAACAACATTGCCGTCGTTAATGACAAGAGATGAAGACATAGAACGTGCATCACGCTCGCTCAAAGCCATGTCACATCCTTTACGTTTAAAGATACTTTGTACTTTAGGCGATCAGGAAATCAGCGTTCAGGATATTGTTGAGCATGTAGGGACATCGCAAAGCAATATTTCACAGCACCTCGCCATTTTACGCGACAAAGGTATTCTTTTTTCACGAAAAGACGCCAACCGCGTTTATTACAAAGTAGGTGATTCCCGAACTCTAGCGCTCATTAGTATGATGCGGGATGTTTTTTGTACGGCTGATCTTTAAAAAACAATATTTGCCTATATGTTCCACATAGTCGCAAATATCTAACTAACTTAATTTAATATAGGATGAATATGTCTATTACACGTAAAATTCGAATTATGGCTGGTTTTGTTGTTTTACTTTCATTGGCACTTGGTGCTGAAGCAAGCCCGATTTTTCAAAATGTAAACTGGTTATGGTTAACAGCCTTTGCAGGTTTCAACTTATTCCAAAGTGGCATTACCGGTTTTTGTCTACCAGAAATCGTGTTAAAGAAATTTGGTAAAGAGTGCGAATCCTGCTCTTAAGATTTACCATTGTTTCAACTTTATTACCCGTGATTGTTAACCTAATCACGGGTTTTTAATTACAGACTATCTAAACTGCGAAAATATCATGGATAAACTTATTACATTTACCAGCAATAACACCATTCTTGTTGTTGCCATCGTTCTCGTCTCACTTATGCTGATTTATAGTCTTGTCGGTGAAAAGTTACGTGGGTATAGCTCAGTCTCACCTTCTGAAAGCACGCAAATGATTAATCATGATGATGCTTTAATTCTTGATGTCCGCGAAAGCAATGAATACAGCGAAGGTCATATTATCAATTCTTTACATATTCCACTTTCAGGTTTAAAAACACGTATAAAAGAACTAGAAAAGTACAAAAACAAAAAAGTGATTGTTGCATGCCGCTCAGGCCACCGTTCATCACAAGCGTGTGCAAATTTAAAGAAAGGAGGGTTTGAACAAGTGTTCAATTTAAGTGGCGGCGTTATGGCATGGCAAAGTGCTAATCTGCCTTTAATCAAAAAATAATCTTACTATTTTACCAACACATTTAAGGTTCTAAAATTACCATGGCTAAAGTTGAAATTTTCTGTACTCCGTTTTGTCCTTACTGCATTCGTGCAAAAAATTTACTTGAAAGTAAAAATGTTGAATATGAAGATATTCGAATTGATCAGGAGCCAGAACGTCAAAAAGAAATGGTTGAGCGCAGCAAACGTACTTCTGTTCCACAAATTTTTATTGATGACTACCATGTTGGCGGTTGTGATGATTTATTTGATCTTGAAGCTGAAGGCACCCTTGATTCACGACTAGGATTATAAGAGGACTAAGTGGATCATGAGCGAAAACCTGCACATTGTTTGTCCTTATTGTGACAGCATTAATCGCCTTCCTGCGGATAAACTTTCTGCACAAGGCAAATGTGGTAAATGCAAAAAAGCTCTGTTTAATGGTGAAGTGCTCGATCTAACCACAAACAATTTTTCAAAACACACTTCACGTAACGACATTCCTGTCATCGTTGATTTTTGGGCTCCCTGGTGTGGCCCCTGTAAAATGATGGCGCCCATTTTTGCTGAGGCTGCACAGCAGCTTCAACCTAATTTTCGTGTTGCTAAAGTAAACACCGAAGCTGAACAACAACTTGCCGCGCAGTTTCAAATCCGCAGTATTCCTACTATCGCCATTTTTAAAAATGGCAAAGAAATAGCACGCACTGCCGGCGCGATGGATTTACAAAACCTGATTAACTGGGTTAATCAAAATACACTTTAAATTCAAACTTATTAATATTTGGAATAATCATGTCTGATACTAAAGAACAAAATAACGAAAACACTGAACCGCATTTTTCGATCGAAAAAATATATTTAAAAGATGTTTCTTATGAATCACCTGAAACACCCGCTGTTTTTACAGATGACTGGAGCCCGGAAATTAATATGGAACTTAATTCACAGGGCCATCCAGTTGATGACAATGTTTATGAAGTTGAGTTAAGCATTACCGTGACTGCAAAAAATAATGATAAGACATCTTTTTTAGTCGAAATTAAACAATGCGGAATTTTCTCTATCAGCGGGATGGATGATGCTAACTTAAATGGCATGCTTGGCAGCTTTTGCCCTAATATTTTATTTCCTTATGCACGTGAAGCCATTTCTGATCTTGTTACTAAAGGTGGCTTCCCGCAATTATTACTTGCTCCTGTTAATTTTGATGCCATCTACGCACAACACCTGGAAAATAATCAGGACAAAACTATTAACTAGGTTATGAGTATTGATAAAACGCAAACGCTTGCTGTTTTAGGTGCCGGCTCATGGGGCACAGCACTGGCTATGTTACTTGGGCGAAATAATCATCAGGTTAATCTCTGGTCGCACAATGCTGAACATGCGAACCTTATGCAACAAAGCCGTGAGAATGCGCGTTATCTTCCCGGTCTGACTTTTCCTGAAACACTTAATGTGAGTGCAGATCTAAGCGCCACTCTTGCCGATGTCACTGATATTCTTATTGTTGTGCCAAGTCATGCTTTTCGACAAACACTTGAACTCATTAAACCTTTCATTACCAGATCACACCGTATTGCATGGGCAACAAAAGGACTTGAAGCCAATAGTTATAAACTTTTACATCGCGTTGCTCGTGAAGTATTAGGTGATAAAATTTCACTCGCCGTAATCTCTGGCCCTACCTTTGCTAAAGAAGTTGCACAGGGCTTACCTGGCGCGGTTACCATTGCTTCAGCCGATCATAAACTTGCTTTAGACTGGGCACACTTTCTACATAATGATCATTTCCGTGCTTATACCAGTGACGATATTATTGGTGTTGAAATTGGTGGTGCCTGCAAAAATGTTATTGCAATTGCAGCGGGTATTGCAGATGGTATGGGCTTTGGTGCCAATGCCCGATCTGCTCTGATTGCGCGCGCATTATCCGAAATAACCCGGCTGGGTATTTCACTTGGTGCGAAAGCAGAAACCTTTACCGGCTTAACCGGACTGGGGGATTTAGTACTAACATGTACCGATGATCAATCTCGTAATCGTCGTACCGGTATTGCGCTGGGACAGGGAAAAAATCTTGATACTGTCGTAAAAGAAATTGGACAGGTTGTTGAAGGTGTCGCCACTGCAAAAGAAGTTGTGGCGTTAGCAAAAAAACAAAAAATAGATATCCCCATTACAGAGCAGGTTTACAATGTACTCTATAAAAATTCTTCGCCCGAAGATGCCGTTAACGCTTTATTTAACCGCGCGATTAAAAAAGAAAATTAATTTTTAAGATTTTCTTTTACGATTAAAATTAGTTTTTCAAAGTTAACCGGTTTCTCTACCAGCACATCCATTCCCGCCTTAATATAACGCTTTCGCTCATCGCTCATCACACTTGCTGTCATACCAACAATAGGCGCATTACTTAACGCTTTTTCTTTTATCAATTTTGTTGCTTCAATGCCATCCATTTCCGGCATATGCACATCCATTAATATAACATCCACATCCTTTTCACTTTCTTCTAAATACTCAACCGCTTGTTTTCCATTTTCTGCAATTACAATGTTATGGCCTTTGTCATCTAACCATGTCATCAACGCTAAGCGACTGATTTGATCATCTTCTACAATCAAAACGGTAATGGGTTTTAAAGTAATACCTGATTCAATGTTCTCTTCGTCATGCTGCTCATCTTCTGCAATAGGGAAAAAAAAATCTAAAATAAAACGCGACCCTTCCCCTAACGTTGACTCGATATAAATTTTTCCGCCTAAAGAATCAATAAGTTTTTTACTAATGGGTAAACCTAAACCAACACCTTTATTATAAATTCGTGAAGATAGTTGTTTAAAGGGTTCAAAAACACTTTCAATTTTATTTTTCGGAATCCCTATGCCGGTATCATTAACTTCAATATGAAGTTTAAAATTATCCCCAAGTCGACTACCGCCTATTATAAAGTTCACTTCACCTTCAGAAGTAAATTTTGCTGCATTATTTATCAGGTTTACTACAATTTGTTTTAATCGAATATCATCTGTTGTTAAACAGGCTGGTAACTCATCACTAATGCGAACATTAAAGACAACCTCATTTTCATCGAATAAATGTTCTGCCTGTAAAAAAATATCATTTAAAAAATCCCATAGCTTAAACTTTCTAGGATTTATTTCTAATTTACCCGATTCAATTCTTGACAGATCAAGTAAATCATCGATCAATTTAATAAGAACACTGCCTGCTCGATCTATTGATTGCAGATAGTCTTTTTGTTTTTCGTCCAACTCTGTCGTTTGTAAAACCTGAATGAGACTTAACATACCATTCATTGGTGTTCGAATTTCATGACTCATATTAGCCAGGAATAAACTCTTTGACTTACTAGCTCCCCTGGCACCTTCTAAAGCAAAATCAAGATTTTTTATTACCGCAGCCAAATCATAATTTTTATCCTCTAATTTTGTTTCATAGCTTTTAATTTGTGTAGTATATACACGGCTTAATAAACCAAAAACGATGATACTAAAAATAGCGGTCTCAATAGCAGTGCTGGTAAGTTGTAAATCAAGATAAGAATGCGTAATGACTATAATCAAAAGAGATAATAAGGTTAAAAAATTTCCTGGCCTTTCACCCAACAACATGTAGGTAAGATAAATTGCGATATAAAACCAGGCGATACGAAATTCATCATGTAATACAGTGACCAGCGCAATTGCAAAAACAGTTAATGACGCCAGCACCTGCGCCCAGGCAATTCTTCTAAACCATTGTTTATTTTTTCTTAATAAAAAAATAAGGAATGCATTATAAAAAGCATAGATAATATTGGTTACAGGTTGTATCTCACCAATATCCATCAAACCCAAAAACCCCAGCCCACCAATGAGTGCACCGAAGAACAATGAAATTACCATGAAGTAATTTAGTGTACGAAACCTGAATAGCATGTGGCTCTCTGATTCATCAAAATCAAAGCCACTCGACAAAAAACGTGAAAAAATACTTTCGTTAATAATTTTATACCTGTCTGAATTGCCTGTTCTCAACTATATCTAAAGTATAGCTTTATTTTTAATTATTTTTATAGCTAGACGCTGCCCTTAAAATCAAGTTGCCGCCAGGCTTCGTACACCATTAAGCTCACCGCATTTGATAAATTAAGACTACGATTTGTCGGTTGCATCGGAATACGTAAAACATGTTCGTTACCCAAATTTTGTCGTACCTCTTCAGGCAAACCCCGCGTTTCCGGGCCAAATAAAAATGCATCACCTTCTTTGTAATGAGCATCGTGCACATATTGCTGACCTTTGGTTGAAATGCCGAAGATACGTTCAGGGTGTACCTTGTCAATAAATTCTTCTAGCGAATCATATTCCTGAACCGCTGCAAACTCATGGTAATCCAGTCCGGCACGGCGGAGCTTTTTATCATCCATATCAAAACCCAAGGGATGAATGAGGTGAAGTTGCGAACCGGTGTTGGCACATAAACGAATAATATTGCCTGTGTTAGCAGGAATTTCAGGTTCAAAAAGAACAATGTGGAACATAATTAAAGCCCGTAAGAAAAAAATTCATTTTACCCTTTTATCTGTACCTTTTCCCCGCTTCCTTGTATCTTCTCGGATATGACTATAAAGAACAAAGACTTACTGAAAACTGAATTTTGCGGCATGAGCTTCAACACCCCACTGGTACTTTTATCCGGCTGTGTGGGGTTTGGCGAAGAATATACCCGTGTCGAAGGCTATTCGAATAATGATGTGGGTGCGGTTTGCCTCAAAGGCACCACGGTAGAACCTCGTTTGGGCAATAAACCTCACCGCGTAATAGAAACACCCATGGGAATGATTAACGCTATTGGATTGCAAAATCCGGGTGCAGAGCATGTTATTAATGAGATTTTGCCCACGCTGCCCATGGCAGAAACACGTTTTATTGCCAATGTCGCTGGTTCAACCATTGAAGATTATGCTGAGATAGCCAAAATGTTTGACGACACCGATATTGATGCTATCGAAATCAATATTTCCTGCCCCAATGTAAAATGTGGCGGTATGGCATTCGGTAATGACCCTGAAATGTCGGCAAAAGTGGTCGAAGTATGTCGAAAAGCGACAAATAAGCCACTAATTACCAAACTTTCACCCAATCAGACGGATATTGCTGAAAGTGCCCGCCGTTGTATTGAGGCCGGTACCGATGGTTTTGCAGTTATCAACACCATGATGGGTATGGCGATTGATATTGAATCGCATTCACCCATTATTGGTAATAATCAGGGTGGCTTATCCGGCCCTGCGATTAAGCCGATCGCGCTACTTAAAACACATCAAGTTTCGCAAGTTTGTCGCGATCACAATATTCCCATCATTGGTCAGGGTGGTATTTCTACTGCTAAAGACGCGATTGAATTTTTAATCGCCGGCGCAACCGGTATTGGGGTGGGAACGGCACTCTTTTACGATCCCTTAGTCTGTCAAAAAATTAATCAGGGCATTGCAGAATATTTGAAAAAACACAACTTAAACAATGTTTCGGAATTAGTGGGTACTCTGGTTTTAAACTAATTCTGTAAGCTGCCGATATAAAAGGCATAATAAAACAATACTATGACACCGTATTTTTAGGAATTCACTATGGCGGCCACCGCACCACGAAAAAAAATTCGGCTAGGTGATTTACTGGTTGAGAAAGGTCTTATTAGCGAAGACCAGCTCATGCAGTCGCTGGCCGAGCAAAAGAAAACCGGACAAAAACTGGGTCGCACCTTAATCAGCGGCGGTCTTGTCAGCGAAGAACAAATGCTGGAGTTGTTATCAACCCAGCTGCAAGTCCCCTTCATTGATCTCAAACAATACAATTATGATGCAGAGACCATTCAGATTATTCCTGAAACATTAGCGCGTCGTTATCGTGTTGTTTCTTTGAAAAAAAATCCCGATGGCAGTTTGCTGTTAGCCATGGCCGACCCCACCGATATTTTTGCTTATGACGAATTATCAAAACAACTTAAATGTCATTTACATCTTGCGGTAGCGCGTGAATCAGAAATTATCTCAACCATTGACATGGTTTACCGCCGCACCAGTGAAATTTCAGACCTGGCAGAAGAACTCGGTGATGAACTTGCTGAGTCTGATATTGATTTACAAGAGTTAGTACAAAGTGAAGATGTTACCAATGCGCCGGCAGTAAAACTACTGCAATCTATTTTTGAAGATGCCGCACAAATTGGCGCTTCGGATATTCACATTGAACCCGATGAAACTGTATTACGTATTCGCACTCGTGTTGATGGTATTTTACAAGAACAGGTAATGAAAGAGAAACGCATTGCAAGTGCCTTAGTCTCACGTTTAAAACTCATGGCTGGTTTAAATATTTCTGAACGCCGTATTCCACAAGATGGTCGCTTTAATATACGTGTACGCGATCGCAGTATCGACGTCCGTCTTTCAACGATGCCAATTCAAAGTGGTGAATCTGTTGTAATGCGCTTATTAGATCAATCCGGCAACGCTTTGATCCTTGATCAACTCGGTATGAATCCCGACTTACTGGCTCATTTTAGAAAAAATATTCACCGCCCACACGGAATGATATTGGTTACCGGCCCAACCGGTAGTGGTAAAACCACAACCTTATATGCCGCATTATCAGAGTTAAATAAAGCAGAGACAAAAATCATCACTGTTGAAGATCCGGTGGAATATCGTTTACCCCGTATTAATCAGGTACAGGTAAACAGTAAGATTGGTTTAGATTTTTCGACCGTTTTACGCGCAGCATTACGGCAAGATCCCGATATTGTTCTGGTCGGTGAAATGCGTGATCAGGAAACAACGTCTATTGGTTTACGTGCATCAATAACCGGTCACATGGTTTTATCTACCTTACACACCAACGATGCCATCTCAACCGTTAACCGCTTAATCGATATGGGTGCAGAAGGCTTTCTGGTTGCAACAGCGTTACGTGCTGTATTAGCGCAGCGCTTAGTACGAAAAATATGTAAAAGTTGTAAAACAGAATACACACCTGAAAAACAGGAAACAGTTTGGTTATATAGTTTACTAGGCAAAAATGCAGAAGGCGCAAAATTTTATCATGGCCGTGGTTGCCCACACTGCAATAACACAGGTTATAGCGGACGTGTAGGTGTATTTGAATTTCTTGAAATTGATGATGAGCTTGCCGATGATTTGCGTCGCGAAGATTCTGCTGCATTTGCAAAGCATGCAAAAGCAAGCCCAAGCTTCAGACCCTTCTCAAGACATGCAATGGAATATGCGACACAAGGGGTCACATCGCTTGAAGAGGTTATACGGGTAACAGGGATGGTTGAAGATGATCTTGATGAACATGAATTTACTCTTTCATAACTGTTAATTTATACGATGCCTAGCTTTCAATACACAGGTCGCGATAATCAGGGACAAGCCGTTAGCGGTAACCTGGATGCTAATTCTGTTGATGCCGTCGCAACGCAACTAGTTAACACGGGTATTACGCCAATCAATATCACCCAGGCTGAGAATGAAATACAAACAACTGAAACTAATAGTTTGAATTTTGATTTCAGTAAAAATAAAAAACCAACCTTAGATGATCTCGTATTATTCTCACGGCAAATGTACACCTTAATGCATGCCGGCGTGCCTATTGTTCGATCTATTACCGGTTTAGCAGAAACCACTCGCAACCAGGTATTACAAAAAACATTACATGCGATTCGTCAGGAAATTGAAGGGGGTCATGAACTCTCGACCGCTTTAGCACAACACCCCGATATTTTTTCACACTTATTTATCAGCATGGTTCAGGTTGGTGAGAATACCGGTAATCTCGATGAAGTGTTTTTACAAATATCCGGTTATTTAGCAAGAGAAAAAAATACCCGCGATCAAATTACTGCGGCCATGCGTTATCCTATGTTTGTCATTATCGCGATCACCATTGCGATGTTTATTATTAATATGTGGGTTATACCGACCTTTGCAAAAGTGTTTGCCGGTTTTGGTGCTGAACTCCCTTTGCCCACACGTATTTTACTTGGCATTTCTGAATTTACGGTTAATTACTGGTATATCATTGTTGCTGCTGTGTTGGCCGCCTATTTTGCTTTTCGTTATTACATTAAAACGGAAAAAGGGCATTGGCAATGGGATCGTTTTTTAACCCGTGTTCCTATTATTGGAAGCATCGTCCTGCGTGCAACACTGGCCCGGTTCTCACGCTCATTTTCAATGTCATTAAGCGCAGGTGTGCCTTTAGTGACCGGTCTTACGCTGGTTTCCCGTGCAGTTGATAACGTTTATGTCGGTGGACATATCGCAGACATGCGTAACGGTATTGAACGCGGTGATACCCTGACCCGCACAGCGGCTGCCACTGACATGTTTACTCCCCTTGTCATTCAAATGCTTACCGTTGGTGAAGAAACCGGTAATGTTGATGACATGCTTGAAGAAGTCGCAAATTTTTATGATCGTGAAGTCGATTATGATGTTAAAAATCTCACCAGTGCCATCGAACCCATACTCATTGTTTTTATTGGTGCCATGGTGCTGGTGCTTGCATTAGGCGTGTTCTTGCCAATGTGGGATTTAGCCGGTGCAGCACAAGGACACTAGATTGCACAAGAACATATTAAAAAATCAACAACGTGGTTTTACGCTTTTAGAACTTGTCGTCGTTATTGTTATTATTTCTATACTGGGTTTATTTGCGATTGATCGAATTTTTGCACTGCGTATTGCAGCCGAACAAGCGGCGGTAAAACAACTGGTTGGAACTATAAAAAGTGCACTGGGACTTGAAGTGGCACGACTCGCACTTAGCGGAAACATGGCAGGTGTGGCTAAACTTAATAAATCAAACCCGATGCGCTTGCTCTCTCAGGCACCCAATAATTACCTTGGTGAAAAAGACAAATCAAACCTTATAAACGACACCGGCGTTTGGTATTTTGATAAAAAACAAAAAGCCCTCGTCTATAACGTGACGTATACAGACTATTTTAAAACCAGCTTAAAAGGGTTGCCGCGTATTCGATATAGGGTCAAGCTCGTTTATAATGATAAAAATAAAAATAAACGTTTTGATGCCCGCACCGATAGTATTGCCGGTCTGGATCTTTTTCCAGTTGAAAAATATCGCTGGACTGTTAAAGAAATTTCTACTGAAAATATTTAATTTTCATAACAACCCGTTCAGCCAGTTCTCACAACTTTAAAAGAACCTGGGCGAAATATTTTTATCAGAAATGAAATCATACAAAGCTTGATGTTGTCATCTATGGCAAATATAGTTAAGTCATTAATTCTCATCTATAATAACTAAGAGACAACTATGAATTCCATGCTTTCAGAAATATTATTTAATGCCAGTTATTTATTCATTGTTGTCGGTAGCTTTATTGCGCTTTTTCTTGGACTCGGCTTAATTTTTGCTCCAGTTGCAACATTAAAGTTTAATGAAAAAATTAACACTCGCATCTCACTAAGAGAAAAAACCAAAACCATCGAAACCGCAATAAAATCCGAACCTTTTTTTTATAAACACTCCAAAATTAGCGGTGCTATTTTGATCATAGGTTCTCTGTTTGTCCTTTATACCCTTGCAACATTTAATTTGAATTCCCTTATCCCTTACTTACCGAAAAGTATTTCTGTACCCTCATGGGAATGGCTACTTTCTGCTTCAGAGGTTTTTTTCACTATCACCGGCATTTTTATTTTCCTATTTGGCCTCATTGTTTTCATTCGCCCAAGCGCAGTAAAAAACTTTGAACAGGCAGCCAACCACTGGATTTCGACCCGCAAGCATTTTTCTAAAATGAGTAATGATATTAATCTGGCAAATAAGTTGGTAAATACTTACCCTCGTGTATTTGGCGTTACTATTACGCTATTTTCTCTCGTCGTGCTATTTTTGCTTTTGCCTGAACTTTGAACGCTAATAATTAATGTAAGCCGGGCTTCAGCCCGACAAAACTATCGTCATGGACTTTACTTTATCGAATAAACAGCGCTTTATTTGATGATTTTAGTACCGTGTCGGCATTCATGCCGACCTACAAGATAAAAAATATTAAGGTTTTCCCTTATCTGCCGATAATCTCTTTTGACTTTGTACAATAAATGTACTATTTTTACTTTAAGTATCGAATCTAAGTTATTGATTCTTCACTTATTCATCTGTTAGCGCTGCTGCGGCAGTATCACTAACTATCGACAACTGCGGTTGTCATAACAGATTTTGGAGAAAAACATGAAAAAATCACAATCCGGTTTTACGTTAGTAGAACTCGTTGTTGTAATTCTTATTTTAGGTATCTTAGGTGCGACAGCCTTGCCTCGTTTTATGAACGTGAACCAACAAGCTAACACAGCGGCCGTAGCTGGTGCAGGCGGTGGCTTTGGAGCCGGAGTTGCATTAGCCCGTGCCCAATGGGTTGCAAATAATACCGGTGCAGCTACTACTGCAGTAGCTGGTTTTGGTGCAAACAATGTTGCTGTCAATGCATCAGGATGGGCAACTAGTACAACTGCTGCTACTACTTTAACTACAGAAACTCAATGTGTTGAAGTTTGGAATGGCGTTATGCAAGGTCCACCTGCAGTGAACACCGTGACTGCTGCTGATGCTACAGCAGTTTATTGGGCAGGTGTAGCGGCGAATACTTGTACGTATACTTACCAACCCGCTGGTGCTATGAGTATTCAATATAACTCAACTACTGGCGCTATTGTTGTTGATAATATCTTCTAACAGTATTATTAAAACACCACCTTTTAAAGGTGGTGTTTTTTTAAAAAAGTTACTATTGACTTGATCCATATATAAAATGACAAGTCTCCGTAAATTTATTCAGCAAGGCTTTACTCTTGTTGAACTTATTGTCGTTATTCTTTTAATCGGTATTCTTTCGATTTCTATCGCACCCCGTTTTTTTGGCGTTTCCAGTTATGAAGATCGCAAAGCGGCGGATGAATTACGTACAGCCTTTCGACATACCCAACAATTAGCCATGAACCGCGGTGGAGGTGTTCAACTTATTTTGACTGCCAGTAATTTCACAGTCCAGCTTACTGATGGCACAGCATTACAAAGCCCAGCGGGTATTAAACCCTATCAAATAAAATTTCCGAGTAATGTTACTGCCGGTCCTGCTGTCACGATCACTTATGATGGTTTAGGCCGTCCAAGCACAGGAGCAACCACAACCATTACACTGGGTTCACAAACCGTTATCATCGAACAAGAGACCGGTTATGCGCACTAATTTCAAACTGGCAAACATGAAGCAAAAAGGCATTAGCCTGATCGAACTGGTCATATTTATTGTCATTATGTCTGTGGCGTTAACCGGCATCACGCTTATTTATATTAATACCACTCGTTACAGCGCCGACCCGATGGTGCGCATTCGCAGTGTTGAACTTGCACAGGCAACTCTTGAAGAAATTTTATTAAAGGCTTATGACGAAAGTACACCTTCAGGTGGCGGCTGTGTCCGTTTCCCAAGTGGTAGTAGCCGCTGTCTGGCAGGAAACCCGACTGCTACCTCACAAATAACCGCAACTCTAGGTGCAGAAGAAGGCACAAACAACCGAAGTATATTTGATGACGTGGATGACTTTCATGATATTGCTTACTGCGGCACAGGTGGAACAGCAGATGCGGCTTGTACCAGTGCGTGCATACCCATGGTCGATGAATCCGGAACGAATATCGCAACAGAATATACTGGTTTTGCAATTTGTATTCGTGTGAGTTTTGCCGGTGGTGCAGGTGCAGAAATTAATAATGTCGCACCGGGTACTGGCAATAATGTATTTACTAATGATGCAAAACGTATTGATGTGATTGTAACTGATCCACTAAATTCTAAAATTAACTTATCTGCTTACCGGTTAAATTTTTAATGCGGCAACTTAAACACCAATCCGGATTTACACTGGTTGAAATCATTATTGTGATTTCAATTATGGGAATTATTGGTGGCTTATCTGCGTTAATTATTGGCCGCTCTTTAGATTCTTACGCGGCGCTTGAACGAAGAGAAGATTTGCAATCATCAGTTAGACTTGCCGTTGAACGTATTTCACGCGAACTTCGCCATGCCTTACCGCACAGCATTTGTGTGCATGATGGCACAAGCTGTGTATCGACTGCAAAAAATCGTTTTTATTTTGTACCGGTTAAAGCAATGGGACGTTATCAGGATCGTCCAGGTGTTTATACTGCTCCCCCTCCTATTCAACGTGATCGCTTACCCGTGTCACCATTAAGTCGTGATCGATTTGATGTTCTCTCAACCAATGCTGCCAACCCCTTAACGGCAGCGGCAAACGATTGGGTTGTGGTTTATAACATTAATAATTCAGACATTTACACTGGTATTAATAATGTGCGAAAACGGTTAACTGTTATCGTACAAAAAGACATTCAAAATGATGGTGATGCCACAAATAATATAGATCAAATTCAATTCGGCACTAATGTCAGTTTTGCGAACCATTCACCTTCACGTCGATTTTTTATTATTGATAATACTCGGCAAGCAACATTATTTTATTTGAATGGCACAAATTTATACCGTGACACAACCCTTTTTGCTGCACCCAACACGCCCACAGGCAACACACGATTGCTGATGGAAAATGTTCAGTCTTGCACCTTTACCTACACCCCCGGTTCACAACAGCGTGCGGGTTTATTACGTATCGATATCACAGTCGCACAACAAGGCGAAAAAATTCAGGTGATTCATGAAGCCCATGTCTATAACACCCCGTAATATTAAAAAGCAGGCTGGCGTCTCAGTTGTAACGGCGATCTTCCTGGTGATTGTACTCGCGTTAATGGGTGCCGGAATGGTGAGCCTGTTGACGACTAGCCAGCAATCCATTAGTCATGAAATTACCTCTGCTAAAGCATATATGGCAGGACGATCTTGCTTACAGTGGGGAATGTATCAGTCTATCTATACTCCCGCAGCAGCCAACAGCAATAATACGATCACCTTTAATAATAATGCATCCGGACTGTTCAATAGTCGGTGTGTCACTACCATCGATACAATTTCTGCAGATAGTTTAACTTTTTATAATATTAATGCTGTTGCTACATTTGGCAATATTGCCAGTCCTGAATTCAGTCAACGAGAAATGCATTTGCAATTCCAGCCTTAATGAATATAACCATGCCAAAACTATTTTCAAAAATTAATGAAATAAAATTATTCAGTTTATTTTTTATTACCTCTCTAACAGCGGCTCTATTTTATACCGGGAATAACAGCTGGTTATTTACAATAAGTTTTATTTTTATCGTTTTTAATCTTATCTTTGTTTTTATTCAACGGTTTGAAAACCCAATCAGCCTCTCATTTAACGGACTCTTTATTTCAGCGACTTTATTGTTGACCTGGTTTGCCATTTCAATATTTCCAAGTCAAATAAAATACCTGACACTTTATAATTTTTTCTGGCTTGGTAGTTTTATTATTGTTTTTTTAATCTATGGCTTTCATGACAACAAAGATGAAATCTGGAGAACAATCTGGCCAGCTATTTTATTGCTGGTTGTACTTTGGGCAATATATGGTTTAGTGCAATACTATTATTTGCATGTGCCAACAAATGCCACCTTTCTAAATCGAAATTCACTTGCTGCACTCATTAATTTAGCCTTACTCCCTGCAGTGGGTTATTTTTTAATCGATAAGACAGACAGACCCTTTCAAAAGCTTAATGACAAAATATTATCGCTCGCACTTATTATTTTATTTTTGAGTACTTTTATTATTACAAGTCGCGGTGCATCGCTAAGTCTTTTAATAGGCTTTGTTATTCTGATTTCACTTTTATTTAAGCATATCAACAAACCAAAACTTTATACTTTATTTGTCATTATTTTTATTGCTTTTTTAATTGCGAATTTATCGCAATATTTCACTCAAAATTTACCCGCTGGTTTTACTGAAAGAATGGTGTCAATTAGAGACACGTCTCAGGCGGGACAACCTCGTTATATTATTTGGAAAAGCCTCATTCCTTTATTTAAAGAAATGCCGTGGTATGGTTTAGGCTTGGGAAGTTTATGGGTTTATTGGCCTCCTTTCCGTCCTGCTGCAGATACCAGTGCCGGTTTTTTTGCCCATAATGATTACATGCAAATACTGCTTGAAGCGGGTTATCCGGGAATACTTCTTCTTATAACTTTATTCATATTTATTTTAATTTATTTTATTCGTACGTTAAAAAATAATCATAGCAGCCTGTCACTTATTCAGCGTGTTGAGATCGTCAGCTTATTTTCTGCACTTATCACTTTTGCTGCGCACAGCTTTTTTACCTACAACTTTTACATTCTACCGCTACTTATTATTGTTGGTCTTTATCTGGGTCGCTTTCATCAACTCAGCCAAATTTCATCAAGATCAATAAAAACTTTTTCTGCGCTTAAAATTTATTTTAAACCCTTTATGTTTTATATCAGTTTATTTGGCCTGATATTTATTTTAGGCAGTTATTTTTTATCCGTTTCGTTGTCCAGCCATTACAATATTCAAGCTAAAAAGCTCATGCATAAAAGCCAATATCAAAAAGCCAATACCTTATTTTTAAAAGCACAAGCGCTTGCGCCTCTCATGGATAATCCTTTCTTTAGTCATGCAGATTTATTACGGAGAGGTGCAAATAAGTTAATTAGCGTGAATAAATTTAAAAAGGCAAATTCTCTCTTACGCTATGCAAATGAAAATCTAGATAAAGCTGAAAAACTGAATCCACTACGCCCGCAAACTCACCATATTCGTGGGCTCATTTACGAAAGAGAACAGCCTGAACAGGCTAAAGTGGAATATAAGAAAGCTCTAAAACTCGACCCACGTTTTCTCTTCTCTCGTATTCGCTTAGCGAGGTTATACCACAAAGAAAACCAGCTTAAACTAGCTTTGGAAGTTTTATATGAGGGGGTAGACTATAATTACCCGGTGTCTAATGTGATGTTGGAATATATGAAGCTATTCGCCAAATATTCACGCGAAGCCGGTGTTGAGAGCTTTGCTTTGCATCTAGAGGCAAATATAAAGAAATTTATTCACGAAAATGCACAAAAAGCTTCAAATTGACCTTAGTTTTGCCGATATATAGATATTAGGTTTCTCAAAAAATTATTATGAACACTCTAAAAAAATCACATATCTCATTTTTGCTTCTGACAGGCCTTTTTTTCTGTTTTGGAACGATTGTACATGCCGCTCTTCAAATGCATTTGCCATTAGATGGAAACCTTAATGATATATCCGGCAATAGTAATAATGGTGCTTTTCGGGGTGGTAGCACCAATCCCGGATTTGCCGCCGCAGTATACAACCAGGGACTCAACTTTGATGGCAATAATGACTACATCACTGTCCCGTCATTTGATCCCGGTAGTACTTTTTCAGCTTCACTTTGGGTTAATCATGACAACATTGGTGCACTCAATACTTTTATTGAGCACGTAAATAATGGTAATAACCGCAATGATTTTTACATTGGTTACGACAACAGCAATAACCAGCTTACCGTTGAGCTAGAAGATAATAATCAATATGAGGGTGGAGCCTGTGGTAATCCTAAATTTTGTACTGGCATATCACTCAATTCTAATCGCTGGTATCACGTTGTCGTCACCGTAACACCAACTACTCTTAACGTTTATATAGATACAACACTCGCTTATACGGTCACACATTCTACGACTGTTAATTTCGGAAATGGCAGTTGGTTACTTGGTGGTGACACTGATAATAATCCTGTTACATCTGCTAATAATGATTATCTTGACGGGCGTCTTGATGATGTTCGTATTTATAATCACGAACTTAGTCAAATCGAAATTTCTGCATTATATGGCCTGATTGCTGAATGGAACTTTGACAGCTGCAATGTTACCGCACCCAATGGCATTACAGACAGTAGTGGTAATGGTTATCATGCCACGGGTAATAATGGCTTAACCACAGCTACAGGTCGTATTTGTACTGCCGGAAGTTTTGATGGCAACAATGATTACGCTTCGCTTCCGGGATTCCCAAACTTAAATACCAGTTTTACTATTTCTTCATGGATTAATCCAAATGCAATAAATTCAGATCAACGTATTTTTGCAGATGATGAATCGAACTCAAATGGTTTTGCTTTTAGTCTGGGTGATGGGGGTAATGGTAGACTACGACTATTTTCCCGAAATGTAAGCCCTATCAGTCTTGATTCATCAGCCGTTATCAGCACAGGTAGTTGGTACCATGTAGTGGCTGTACATGATTCCATCAACAAAACTCGCCAGATATTTGTTAATGGTGTCGATGCTACCGGTGGACCACGAGCATACACAGGTACATGGGGATCTGATAATGGCTTGGCAAGTATTGGTGGTGAAACTGATGGTGCCGGTTCTGAAGCTAATGCAAATTGGCGTTTTAATGGACTTATTGATGAAGTCAGAGTTTATAATCGTGCATTATCGACTGAAGAAATTAATGGCTATTACACAAATCCTGACCCTCTTAATCGTACTTGTCCAGCTTGTAATACACTGCCAATTTGCACAACAACAAACACCCTTTCACAAAAAGAATTAAAAGGCATATCTGGTAGCAGTGATAATAATGTTATTGCCGCAGGTAAAAATGGAGAAGTATACATTTATGACGGCAGCAACTGGAGTGGCCCTATAACAATAACTGGTAACTCTGGTGAAGATCTTGAAGATGTCTCGGTTATTAACAGCACCTCTTCTATTGTGGTCGGTAAAAAGGGCACCGTTTTGGTTCAAAATAATAATGTCTGGAGTTCCCTCACTACACCTAACGGTGAAGATCTCCGAGGAGTATGGGCTTATTCACCAACTGATTTTTATGTCTTTGGGAAAAAAGGTACGGCATATCACTATAACAGTGGTGCCTGGAATGATCTCTCAGCCACAACAAACAACAAAGATTTTGAAGAAGCATGGGGAGACACTAATGCAGTTTATGGTTTAACTAAAAAAGGTGTTATTCACACATTTACACGTCCAGCAAATACTCCATCCAGCAATAATACTTGCGACACAGCATCCGGAGATGATTTTAAATCATTCTGGGGTGATGGTAGTGGCTCATTTTATCTTGCCGGTAAAAAAGGAGAGATACGAAAGTTTGATGGTGTTTCAAACTGTTCACTCATCACTACTGCTTCTGAAAATCTTGAAGGAATTTATGGCTCATCAGTGACAGGTGATATATATGCTGTTGGTAAAAAGGGCGTATTAGTTAAAAATGGAACACCAACCTGGAGTGAATCTACTGTAGCGAATGGCGAAGATTTGAAAGCCGTCTGGGTTTCTGACAGTGGCACACCATATTACGCCGGCAAAAAAGGAAGCATAACTGTTTGTAGCAGTCTTTCATCTATACATCATATCGAATTTATTCATGACGGTTCTGCTTTAACCTGTAACCCTGAACAAATAACCGTAAAAGCGTGTAAGGATAATCTTTCTCCGTGTACACCATATACTTCGCAAGTTACTGTCGGCTTATTGCCGACAGGTTGGGTTGGTGGGGATAGTAAATCATTCATAAATGTAACAGGCTCTGCTAATTATAATTTACAACACACAACGGCAGGAGTAGTTACATTAGCGACAAGCAGTGTAGCTCCTGCAGCATCTAACCCTGTTGTCTGTAAAGATATCGCAGGCAACATAACCAATTGTAATATGACATTTAATGACAGTGGATTTATTTTTGATGTCACAACTCAAACATCTTGTACAACTTCACCGAACATAAAAATTAGCGCGGTAAGAAAAGATTTCACTACTCAACAATGTGTGCCTTTCTTTAATGGCAAAACAGCTGCTCTAAAACTCTGGACGGCTTATTCAAATCCAACTACAGGAACAAGACAAGCAACATTAAATTATAGTAGTACAGACTACCCACTTGCGACAACATCCCCCGGCACTGATATTAATATGGCGTTTGATACGAATGGTGAAGCATCCTTTACACTTAACTATCCTGATGCAGGTGAACTCGATTTAAATGCAACTTATACCGGTAGTGCTGCCACTTCTGATGCGGGTTTAAATATGGGTGGCAATAAAAAATATGTCACCGTACCTGCAAAACTTTATGTTTATAGTGATGATACCAATGCAGCATGTGCTTCTAATGATGGCGCATGCAGTGCATTTAAACCTGCAGGTAGCGCAGCAGATAGCCAATTTAATTTAAAGGTACGGGCTGCTTGTGCTGATAATACAGTTACCCCTAACTTTGCTTTAAACAATATTACCGTCGCTCACACCAATACTGCTCCGGCTGTTGCACAAGGTAGTATAGCGGTTACCAGTTTTAATATGGCAACCGCAGACAATGGTGATCATACGATAACAAATCAGGCCGTATCTGAAGTAGGCTCATTTACTTTCACTGCAACCTCGCCAAATTATTTAGGTGTTACCGGCCCATCTGGTACCAGTGCTTATATTGGTCGTTTTTATCCTCATCACTTCGACACAACGGTTGCACAAAGTTGTGGTACGTTTAGTTATTCAGGACAAAATATATCTGTCACTGCAACTGCACAAAATAACTGGTTAGCCACACCCACTTCAACGCAAAACTATACGGGTTCATTTGCGTATAATACGACCCTTTCAAATGTGGGTGACGCTTCTAACTTTACGCAAAATATTATTCTCGACACTAGCTTCAGCAATGGCACAGCAAATAAAACGGATGTTATCTATACCTTCCCAACTAAGGAAACCCTGCCTCTTACTATTACCTTACGTGCAAATGATGCAGATACTGGGTCAGCCACGGGGCTTACAGAAGGCACAACAGAAATTCGTAGTGGTCGCACCCGGGTTGAAAATGCTTATGGCTCAGAGTTAGTTGATATGGCCGTGCCAGCAACGGTTGAGTATTACAACACAAATGGTTTTGAACTGAATACGGCTGATAACTGCAGTGTTGTCTCAGCAATATTAACTGACATTGGAACTGATCCTATACAAATCGGTGCGGGATTAGCAGGTGAAACCTGTATCTGGGATGATGATGCAGAAAGTGGAACGAATAACTGTACTAATGCTGCCATTTTGCCTGGCCCGGTAAGTTCTCAATTTGAAAGTCCTGCTGTAGCAGGTAGCTTTAACCTCTTCCTTCTTGCCCCGGGTGCAAATAATACTGGTGATATTGGTGTCACTCTAGTTTCACCTATCTGGTTACAGTACGACTGGGATGGTGATGGCAACCATGACAATGATCCCTTTGGTACAGCATCATTTGGATTATATCGGGGTGATGATCGAATTATTTACTGGCGTGAAGTTTTTTAAAAACTACTTTGTCATCCTCCCATGTAGGTCGGGCTTCAGCCCGACGCCGCAATAAAAACAACCACCAAGAATAATTCATTACTACAAAACTAAAATGTAGTTAAAAATAAAATTTTGTAATAAAATATATACCGCGTTGGCCTGAAGACCAACCTACAAAACATTATCGCTTTCCCAATGGTTAATCTCTTATACAATATCTTCCATATCCAGTTCTTTAATTTTTCGCGTTAAAGTATTACGCCCACACCCTAATAAACGCGCGGCATCCTGACGACGGCCACCAGCACTGCGTAGTGCAGTTTGGATCATTACTCTTTCAAATTCTGGCGTAGCTTTATCAAACAAATCTGTTTCACCATTGGCGAGTTGTTGCTCTGCCCAATACTGCAACACTTTAACCCAATCACTATTCATGGGTGCTTTTGTTTCTTTGTTTAATAACTCCGGTGGTAAATCATCTAAATGTACTTCCTGACTGGGCGCCATCACGGTTAACCAACGGCAGGTGTTTTGTAACTGTCTAACATTACCACGCCATTCAAGTTTTTTTAAAAAGTCTAATGACTCATCATCAAGACTTTTCGTTTCCATTTCCAGTTCGGTAGCTGCAGCTTGTAAGAAATGTCTGGCAAGTAAACCAATATCCTCACTGCGTTCGCGTAACGCAGGAAGATGAATACGAATGACATTCAAACGATGAAATAAATCTTCACGAAAGTCACCGTTCTCAACACGCTTTTCTAAATCCTGATGTGTTGCTGCAATAATACGTACGTCAACTTTAACCGGACTGTGACCACCGACACGATAAAATTCGCCATCCGCTAACACTCGCAGTAAACGCGTTTGTAACTCTGCCGGCATGTCACCAATTTCATCTAAAAATAAAGTGCCTCCATCGGCTTGTTCAAAACGACCTTTGCGCATGGCTTGTGCACCTGTAAATGCACCTTTCTCATGACCAAATAATTCAGACTCTAATAAATCACGTTGAATAGCCGCCATGTTTAATGCAATAAACGCATTGTCTGCACGAGGACTATGACGATGCAAGGCTTCGGCAACGAGTTCTTTACCCGTACCCGACTCACCGTTGATTAACACTGTTATATTAGAGCGAGATAAACGGCCAATGGCGCGAAACACTTCCTGCATCGACGCCGCTTCACCAATAATTTCTGTTTCCTGAATGGGTTCAACTTTATTCTCGGAAGAAATTTCTTTGTGATGCTTAACTGCACGACGCGTCAGTTCAACCGCTTCGTCAATATCGAAAGGCTTTGGCAAGTATTCAAAGGCACCACCTTGGTAGGCAGAAACTGCGCTATCTAAATCGGAATGCGCGGTAATAATAATCACCGGCAAGTCCGGATGGTTCGCATGTAGTTTATCTAACAAGGCTAAACCATCTATACCAGGCATGCGTACATCACTAATAATTGCATCAGGTTGATTGCGTTCCAGCGCACGCAATACACTATCGGCTTCTTCAAAAGTACGCACGTCCATGTTCGCTTTAGTTAACGCTTTTTCCAATACCCAGCGAATTGACCGATCATCATCAACAACCCAAATACTTTCCTTGTTTCCATTAGCACTCATACTTTAATTTCACCTTTAATTAATCGGTAGTATTACTGTGAAGACGGTATGACCCGGTTCACTCTGACATTCAATTAAGCCATCATGTTGTTGTATAAGTGATTGAGAAATGGCTAAACCTAGTCCCGTCCCCTCTGCCCGACTGGTGACCATAGGAAAAAATATTTTTTCTCTTATGTCTGCCGGAATACCGGGGCCATCATCAATCACTTCTATACACGCGACTAATTTATGTCGCTGTAAACCAATGGTATATTTTCTCTCAACACGTGTTCTTAAAGTTAGATTGCCTTTATCACCTAGTGCTTCACAGGCATTACGTGCAATATTTAGTAATGCCTGAATCAACATATCATGATCGGCTTTAACATCAGGAACACTGGGATCATAATCTCGATGAACCTGTATCCTGTCTTTCACTTCTATTTTGATTAAACTTCTTACCAGTTCCAACACTTCATGAATGTTGACATCTTTTAATTTTGGCAAACCTGCCGGCCCTAAAATACGGTTCACCAACGTTTGTAGCCGATCAGCTTCACTAATAATTACGTGTGTATATTCTTTTAAATCTTTACTCGGTAACTCTCTTTCTAATAACTGAGCTGCACCACGCAACCCACCCAATGGATTTTTTATTTCATGTGCCAGGCCACGTAAAATTTCCTGTGTCACTTCCTGTTGTTCAACCCGATGTTCGTCTCGCGTTATACGTAACCAGCGTTCAACTAAAATAATTTCTAATAAATATTCAGTTCGATCTTCACTATCTGTTAACGGTAAAATAGTTAAATTAACAATGACTTCATTGTGATTTAACAACACTAATGGCACTTCATGACGAGTAAATGACTGACCTGATTTTATTTCATCAATCCACTTACTTGCTGACATCTCATCACGATGCTGAATTAACTCCGCAAAGGGCAATCCCACTAAGTGGCCCGAACTCTGTTCAAATAACATCTCACCCGCCGGGTTGATGTAATTCAAATTTAATTCTGCATCAAATAACAAAACGACGGTGCTCATCCCTTCTAACACGCGCTTTTGTAGTTCAGGCTGTTTTGTCATGGTGATCCTTTAAACGTTAGATATACTAGAGCAAAAACCAAGCCAAGCTGAAATATTGACGGCTTACATCACTTTCTTGTAAGTTCAGACAATTGTCTTTAAAAACAATAGGTTAATGTGTGTAGAAGTAAGCTATACAAACTTAGCTCTTCTCACTGAGCAACAGGATATTACAAATTGATATGTAATGCACCATTTTGGTGCGAAGAAGAATTTAAGGTGCTTTTGGCTTTTTGAAAAAACGCTTCATGTGAAAAGTGGTTGAAACAACCGGACTAACAACCTCACCATTTTTATTAACAACACTAACTGTCAAATTATGTGTGCCACGATCTACATTCGTAAATGTTTCGGTTGCATTTCTACTAATGATTGATTTGCCCGCGAGTTGATAACGAAGTTGATGACCAGTACGACTAATCGACGGTTGTACAGAAACAGAGACGATCACATCACTAACACCAACAATCGTACTATCATTCGCTGGCTTATTAATGGTTAAGCTATAATTATAATTTGGTTGTAGTTTTTTAGTGGGTAAACTTAATGACGGTAAACGTGTTGGGGTATATGTTGTCGGCTTGCGAATTTGAACTTCTTCAGTATCTGTTGATGGTTGATCGGTAAAAACAACACTACCATCCGGGTTCGTTTTTTTGTAAACTGTCTCCGCTGATATAGAAACTGTAAATAAAACAACCATTAATGAAATAATTAATCTACTCATATTTATAGCATAGCCAACGAACTCATTATTAACAAGCACAATACGGGTCTTATAATATTAAAACGCTGAACTAACTATTCAATTCCATTATCTTTTTTTAGTCATAAAACTTTCCAAAAAAAAGCCCCCACCGGCAAAACCAGTGAGGGCATTTTTTATTATGTCGCTATATGTAACTAGGCAATTAACAGCTGTAGTACATATCAAATTCAACTGGATGCGTAGACATACGTAGACGTTGAATTTCTTCTTCTTTCAATGCAATGAAGCCGTCAATCATGTCATCAGTGAATACACCACCTGCTGTGAGGAATTCACGATCAACATCTAATGCTTCTAGTGCTTGATCAAATGAATGACATACTTGTGGAATCGCTGCTGCTTCTTCTGCTGGTAAGTCATATAAATCTTTATCCATTGCTTCACCCGGGTGAATCTTGTTTTGGATACCATCAAGACCTGCCATTAACATTGCAGCAAATGCTAAGTAAGAGTTTGCTGTTGGATCAGGGAAACGCACTTCGATACGACGACCTTTTGGCGAAGACACGAAAGGTATACGAATTGAAGCTGAACGGTTACGTGCAGAATACGCTAACATAACAGGTGCTTCAAAACCTGGAACCAAACGTTTGTATGAGTTAGTTGAAGAGTTAGTGAACGCATTCAATGCACGTGCGTGCTTGATGATACCACCAATGTAGTAAAGAGCAGTTTCAGATAAGCCACCGTACTCATCACCGGAGAATAAGTTTTGACCATCTTTCGCTAAAGACATGTGAACGTGCATACCATTACCATTATCACCCACTAATGGCTTAGGCATAAAGGTCGCTGTTTTGCCATAGATGTGTGCAACATTATGTACGCAGTATTTTAAGATTTGGTTTTGATCAGCACGTTTAGTTAGCGTGTTGAACGCCGTACCGATTTCACATTGACCTGCTGTTGCAACTTCATGGTGGTGAACTTCAACTTCAACGCCCATTTCTTCCATTGCTAAGCACATTGCTGCACGCAAATCGTTTAATGAATCAACTGGTGGTACCGGGAAGTAACCGCCTTTTAAACCAGGACGGTGACCGATGTTGCCATCTTCATACACTTTTTCTGAGTTCCACTCTGCTTCATCAGAATCAACAGAATAAGACATACCACTCATATTTGTTTTCCAACGTACGTCATCGAAAACAAAAAATTCTGGCTCAGGACCAAAGTAAGCAGTATCAGCAATACCTGTCGATTTTAAATAAGCTTCTGCGCGATTAGCAACAGAACGTGGGTCTCGCTCGTAACCCTGGCCAGTAGCAGGTTCAATAATGTCACAAGTCAAAATTAATGTAGGTTCATCTGCAAATGGATCCATAACGGCAGTTGATGCATCTGGCATCATGATCATGTCTGATTCATTAATTCCTTTCCAACCACCGATAGAAGAACCATCAAACATTTTACCTTCAGTAAATACGTCAGCATCTAACGTGTGAGCTGGGCAAGAAACATGCTGCTCTTTACCGTGAGTATCGGTGAAGCGGTAATCAACGAACTTAACGCCGTTGTCTTTAATCATTTTTAATACATTGTCAGACATGGTCTATCTCCAATTTCCTAATAGTTTGATAATAATTTTGTTAGAACCGTAATTTTATGAACCTTATAAGAGCACTAACCGTGCCACTCATTATTTATAAGCTAAGATATTGATTTTAATAAAATCTTTTCTTAGACTATGCTTCTTTTTTCTTAAAATCCTAAATAATGCTATTTTGTGGTGCGAAAAAACAGCGGCGCGCACCAAAATAGCGCATTAATACTGGTGCTCAATGGTAATATACCGAAACCTTCTCGATTTCTTCGACATTTTCCAACGCTTTTTTGAAACGCTGTTCCACTTCCTTTTCTATATCTGGGCGCATATTATGCAGAATTGAGAGCGGTAACAAAAGTTCTATTTGTATTTTTCCCTGTAAATAATGCAGGGTAATATTATCTATTTTTTTGGCTTCTTCGACATTTGCCCACGCCAAATCCAGTTTTTTCAGTATTTCATGCCTCAAAGGCAATTTTGTGATTTGTGGTACATGTTCGTCGTCTTCCGGGTCGATATGTACCATCACATCAATAACTTCTTCTATTTCATTGATCAACTTACTGCGTACCGTCTCACTAATATAATGTCCTTCTGAAACACTAATATGAGGTTCAACCTGAATATGCACATCCACCAGCGCATCTGCACCAATTTGTCTTGTACGTAAAATATGTAAAGTATTTACGCCATCAACATCAAGAATTACTTTTTCAATGGCCTGTACCCGCTCTATTTCAAGACCGGTATCAATGAGTTCTTTTAGACTATGCCACGCTAAATCCCAGCCAATTTTTGCGATCATAATGCCAACGCCAATCGCAGCAATGGCATCAAGGTACATTAAGCCTGCCATGCTGCCGATGATACCCACCATCACGATGATTGATGAGATTGCATCACTGCGACTATGCCATGCATTTGCTTTTAACATGTTAGAACGATAGCGCCGTGCAAAAACCATCGTGTATTGGTAGATAGCTTCTTTAGATAAGACAGAAATTGTTGCGATGACTAACGCCAGCATACCCGGTGATAATAAGGTATTGGGATTAAATAACCGATTCGTTGCATCAATCATAATACCAACCGCGACACCCATTAATGCAATGCCTAAACCCACCGTTACAACAGTTTCAATTCGTCCGTGACCATAAGGATGATCTTCATCGGCTTCTTGATGTGAATGTTTTGCTGCATATAAAACAGCAACGTCGGTAACTAAGTCAGACAAAGAATGAAAACCATCGGCTATCAATGCCTGAGATTGTGCCGTGAAGCCAACAAAGATTTTTGCTACACCCAAAAGAAAATCAATCACTGATCCAATTAATGTAACACGAACCGTATCTTTATAGCGTTGGCTTGTTTTAGGTAAAACTTTACCCAGATCATCAACAGAATGCGCAGGATCATGATGTAAATGTTCATGTCCCATTATTCTTGTTCTCCAACACCACGACCCTCAACATTGATAACTTCAATAATAATAAACACTTCATCATCAGTTGTTTTTGTTTCAAGCACTTTATGACCATTAATACGGCACCATGCTGGTACATCATTTAAGGCACCCGGATCGGTACACACCACTTCAAGTACATCACCAGTGATTAATGTTTTTATTTTATCTTGCGTGCGAATCACCGGCATGGGGCAGAGCATTCGTTTTGTATCTAAAGTATGTTTCATAAATTTTTTCTTAATTATTATAAATTAACGCAAAGTTCACAAAGGCGCAGAGGTCGCTAAGTAATACTGATTCTTTGCGTTCTTGGCGAACTTTGCGTTAAATATTTTTATTAATTAAATCCACCTGATTAGCTGAACCATTATACATACCATGCTTCAGGAATATCTTCTTTAGGCATCGGTTTTACCTTTAATACAGTGTTTTTTCCATCTGGATACTTCACTGCCATTTCAACTTCTTCAGCATCACGGCCTTGTCCAAAACGTGCAGCGATGCGTGCAGCAAGCTCAGCATCCTCATCAGTTAGTGTGCCGTCTAATAAAGTTAAGGGGCCATTGTGACTTGTGCTATGAATATAAGGATACATATTACGATAACCTTCCATAAATTTATTTTCACCCTGTTCACGGCCAACAATCATTTTAAAGTTTTCATTAGGGCGAATATGTCTACCGACTTTTAACATCATCAAATCATCCAGTTCATAATCACGACTTGACCGATGCTCCCACATATCAACTAATTTATCAGAATAACTTTTATCGGTTAAAAAACAACAACCACCGGCTGGTGTTGCATAACCTTCAAAATTAAATTCTTTTGCTAATGCCATTTGTGGTTTGCGGGTACGGCCACTAAAGTCGAGTAATTTTTCTCTATCTACCCAGCCTTCTCTTTCAGGTAATGTCTCGGGTAAATTTTTAGCGCATAGTGGACGCAATAATAAATCACCCGCACCCGATTCACGTTGAATGATCGGCATTGTTTCTGCACGTTGTGACATCGGACGCTGACCAATGACTTCACCGGTAATGATAAAATCAAAATCATTTTCCTTGATCCACTCAACTGCTTTTTTAACCATAAAACCTTTACAATCTAAACAGGGATTCATGTTTTGTCCGTAGCCATGTTTCGGATTTAATAAAACATCTTTGTACTCTTCAATGACATCAACAATATGTAATTTAATGCCTAACTTTTCAGCTGACCATAATGCATTGTTGCGTTTAACTTTATCCTTGTCTTGTTTACGAATGGCATGCGTGTGACCTTCAACACAAAAACCAGTGAAAAAATTAATCCCTTCAACATGAACGCCCTGATCCAAAATAACTTTGGTTGCTAATAAAGAATCGAGGCCGCCCGAAATAAGGGAAACTGCTTTGCGTTGCTTGCTCATAAGAAAACCGTAAAAGTGAAAAAAGAGGGTAGATGGAAAATCGGTGTATAGAATAACAAATTATTCACATGATTTAACTACCAATATCACCCGGGATTTTAAGATCCAGCCTTCCCATCTGCAGTAGGCCATGGATTTATAAGGTATTTATGATATTTTCGGGTTACGGCAGGGATTTGTCCCGCTATAATAACGCGCTTAATTTATAAGAATTTTTTGGGACTTTCTTTTGACAAAATCTGCGACAAAATCAAATCCTGGCGATACTTTTCAGGGACTTATTTTTGCTTTACAGCAATATTGGGCTGAAAAAGGCTGCGTTATTCTACAACCCTACGATATGGAAGTGGGTGCAGGAACCTTCCACCCTGCTACTTTTTTGCGTGCCATTGGCCCGGAACCCTGGGCGACCGCCTATGTTCAGCCTTGCCGCCGTCCCACTGATGGTCGTTATGGTGAAAACCCAAACCGTTTACAGCATTATTACCAGTTTCAGGTTGCGATTAAGCCATCACCACTGGATATTCAGGAACTTTACCTCGAATCACTAAAAATGCTCGGCATTGATCCACTCGTTCACGATATTCGTTTTGTTGAAGATAACTGGGAATCACCCACATTGGGTGCCTGGGGACTGGGCTGGGAAGTTTGGCTTAATGGCATGGAAGTCTCTCAATTTACCTATTTCCAGCAAGTGGGTGGGCTGGAATGTAGGCCTGTTACTGGTGAAATTACCTACGGCCTTGAGCGCATTGCCATGTACTTGCAAGGCGTGGACAGCATTTATGATCTCGTTTGGACAGACGGTAACTCAACAGGCTCAAGCACAGGAAAAGTCACCTACGGCGACGTTTTCCACCAAAATGAAGTAGAGCAATCTGCTTATAATTTTGAACATGCCAACGTTGACGAATTATTTAAACAATTTGATTTCTGTGAAAGCGAAAGCCAAAAACTTAACCAAGCCGGTTTACCTTTGCCTGCTTATGAGCAAATGTTACAAGCCTCACATACTTTTAATTTACTTGATGCCCGCCATGCTATCTCGGTGACTGAGCGCCAACGTTATATTTTACGTGTGCGCGCATTATCCCGTGCCGTTGCCGAAGCATATTATGAAAAACGTGAGTCTCTTGGATTCCCTATGCTTGCCTCAAGCAAAGGAGGCAAGTCATGAAAGTTAAAGATCTCCTAATCGAAATTGGAACAGAAGAATTACCACCAACGGCACTGAATAAACTTTCAACCGCATTTTATAATGGGGTAAAAGAAGGTTTGGAAAAAGTGGATTTATCTTTTTCTGAAATCAAAAAATTTGCTACACCAAGACGACTTGCTTTATTAGTTAGCAACCTCGACGTTAAACAAAAAGATAAAAATGTTGAACGCCGTGGCCCTGCAATAGCAGCCGCTTTTGATGAAGATGGCTGCCCAAGTAAAGCCGCCGAAGGTTTTGCCCGTTCTTGTGGGGTTAAAGTTGAAGACTTAGATAAGCTTGAAACTGATAAAGGTGCCTGGTTAAATTTTAAAACCGAACAAAAAGGCTTAAAAACCAGCAAGCTTATTGCAGATATTGTTCAGACCTCGTTAGATAAATTACCCATCGCTAAACGCATGCGTTGGGCAGATTTAGATGCACAATTTGTTCGCCCCGTACATTGGCTCGTTTTACTTTTTGACAATGATGTTATTGATGCTGAAATTTTAAGCGTGAAGAGTGGGCGCAAAACACGCGGTCACCGTTTTCATCATCCTGAAACGATTACCATTCCTTCACCGGCAGAATATGAAATGCTGTTAGAAACGCACGGCAAAGTGATTGCTGATTTTGATCGTCGCAAAGAAGCTGTTCGTGGTCAGGTGGATGAAATTGCTTTGGGCGTAAAAGGCAAAGCAATGATTGATGAAGACTTGCTTGAAGAAGTATCTGCCATGGTTGAATGGCCGGTCGCAATCATGGGTGGTTTTGAAAAACGTTTCCTGGATATTCCGCAGGAAGCATTAATTTTAACCATGAAAAGCAATCAAAAATATTTTTATGTCGTTAATAAAAAAGGCGCGTTACTGCCGCATTTTATTACCGTTAGTAATATTGAGAGTAAAAATGTAACTAAAATTCAGGAAGGTAATGAGCGCGTTATACGACCCCGTTTTGCCGATGCAGAATTTTTCTGGTCACAAGATCGTAAGTCAAAACTCAGTGATCGTAGCGAACGTTTAGGCACCGTTGTATTCCAAAAGAAACTCGGTACCTTGTTAGATAAAACGAAGCGCGTTGAAAAAATAACAAGTGCAATTGCGGATCAATTAGCCGGTGATACACAGCTGGCATTACGCGCTGCTGAACTTTGTAAATGTGATCTTATGACCGAGATGGTCGGTGAATTTGGTAGCTTGCAAGGTGTGATGGGGCATTATTATGCAAAGCATGATGGCGAAGCCGAAGAAGTTGCTACCGCGCTTGAAGATTATTACAAACCTAAATTTTCAGGTGATACCTTACCGCAAAGTATTACCAGCCAGTCTTTAGCCATTGCTGATCGCTTAGATACATTAGTGGGTATTTTTGCTATTGGTCAAACGCCAACCGGTGATAAAGATCCGTTCGCATTACGTCGTGCTGCTTTAGGCGTGTTACGTATTTTAATTGAAAATGAACTCGATCTAGATTTACACCACCTCATTCAAATTGCTACTAAACAACATGATGCAAGCATAAAGGCAACAAATGCTGAAGCCGGTGTACTCGATTTCATGTTAGATCGTTTACACGCTTATTATCTAGATAAAGGTATTCACCCTGACGTACTCGATGCTGTCATCAGCACTAAACCAACTAAACCACTGGATATTAATAACCGTTTACTCGCAGTAGATGCCTTCCGTCAACGACCTGAAGCAATCAGCCTCGCGGCGGCCAATAAACGTATTGGTAATATCCTGAAAAAAGTGAAAGGCAATTTACCATCAAAAATTGATAAAAATTTATTAGAGGAAAAAGCCGAGAAAGAACTTTATCAAACATTAACTGATCTTGATGACAAAGTTCAAAACTTAATTGATGCAACAAAATATCAGGATGCATTAGCTGAACTTTCTACTTTAAGAAAACCTGTAGATCAATTCTTTGACGATGTGATGGTGATGGCTGATGATGAAAAATTAAAAAATAACCGGATAGCTTTGTTAAACAAATTACATGGTTTGTTTTTACAAATTGCAGATATATCTAAATTACAAAAGTAATATGAATCAAGACTCTTACAAAGACATGTTAGCCAGGGTGCAAACCTTTCATGACAAGCATGATTTTAAAAATACCGGTGGTGAAGAACTCACTTACCGTATTGCTTTAATGGCTGAAGAACTCGGTGAAATGTCTTCTTGTGTCACTAAAGGTAAGAGTAAAGAAGATCTTGCTGAAGAAACGGCAGATTTATTTATTTTATTACTCGGTACTGCCATTGCTGCTGACTTTGATTTAAAAGAAGCTTTTTGGAATAAAATGGATAAAATCATGCAACGTGAATCCAAAATAGTGAATGGTCGAATTCGTGTTTCTGAATTTCGTGATGTATAAAATCGTGGTGTATAAAATCTCGATGTTTAACATTAAGAACAATCATTCATGAAACTAATTATTCTTGACCGCGATGGTGTTATTAATCAGGACTTTGATAATTTTGTTAAATCAGTTGATGAGTTTATTCCTCTACCCGGCAGCGTTGAAGCTATAGCGAAACTGAAAAAAGCGGGCTATAAAATTTATATCGCTACAAACCAATCTGGTATTGCACGCGGTTATTATGATGTTGCAACCTTACATGCCATGCATGACAAACTTGCAACACTGCTAAAAGAATATGATGCAGAAATTGATGGCATAGAATTTTGTCCACATGGGCCTGATGATCAATGTGGCTGTCGTAAACCCAAAGCCGGCATGTATTTATCCATTGCGAAAAAAGAAGGCCTGCCAGATTGTTCAGGTATTTTAGTTGTAGGTGATTCGTTGCGTGATTTACAAGCTGCACAGTCTGTTAATGCAAAACCTTATCTGGTTCGTACCGGCAAAGGTGAGCACACCATTAAAAAAGGCGAGGGTTTAGATGGGATTCCTGTATATAATGATCTTTCTCACTTTGTTAGTGAGCTTTTAGAAGGCTCTAATAATTAGAGCCTTAAAAACTAGTTAAAAAGCGTATGTCTAAATTTAAAAATCCAATGCATTATTTTTACTCTCTCGCGTTCGTATGTACGATGTTTATTTCATCGGTCTATATTTCTATCACCGGAACACTTTTTCTCCCTTTTTCATTTAGTGTTCGATACTGGTTTATTAATTTTTATTCTGTATTGAATCTTTGGGTGCTTAAATATTTATGTAATATCGATTACAAAGTTGAAGGCATAGAAAATATCCCCGCTGATGAAGCTTGTATTATTTTCAGCAAACATCAATCTGCACTTGAAACCATGATGGTTCAGCGAATATTTCCCCCCCTGACTTTTGTTGTTAAAAGAGAACTCTTATGGTTGCCATTTTTTGGCTGGGGACTCCGTTCTATGGATCCTATTGCCATTGATCGTAAATCCGGTCGTAAGGCGATTAATCAAGTTGTCGAACAAGGTATTGAAAGACTTAAAAAAGGAATTTGGATCGTTATCTTTCCTGAAGGTACCCGTTCCAAACCTGGTACTAAATTACCTTATAAAAAAGGCGGTGCAATATTAGCCACTAAAAGCGGGCACCGAATCATTCCTGTCGCACATACAGCAGGTGAATTTTGGCCAAAGGGTTTCTTTTCTCGCCAAACAGGAACAATTGTCATGAGTATTGGCCCTGCAATAGAAACCAGGGGCAGAAAGACTGAAGACGTCATGAAAGAAGCGGAATGCTGGGTCGAAACAAGAATGAAAGAAATCAGTACCGTCGACAGCTATCCTGAAGCTGATTGTTAATTGATCATTCGACGAATTTAGCAACATTTCATGCAATAAAGCTGTTTTTAACAACTTCTCTGCTCACTAAATGGCCCACCTATAAATTTACTATATTATAATACTCTGATATAATTGATTAAAATTTAAACTCTTTTATTGATACGCCCTCTATAGGGCGTATTTTTTATTCAAACCAAAATTATCTGGAGTCGAACGCAATGCATAATCGCAAAACGTCCATAACCCAATTTATTATCGAAGAACAACGCCATATTGATTCAGCTACTGGTGACTTCACATCTCTTTTAAATGACATCTTCACTTCATGCAAAGTTATTTCTAACCTCGTCAATCAAGGTGAACTTGTTGGTGTACTTGGTTCAGCGGGTTCTGAAAACGTACAAGGCGAAGAGCAAAAGAAAATGGATATCATCACTAACGATGTGTTCCTTGAAACCAACGAATGGGCAGGTCACCTTGCTGCGATGGCTTCTGAAGAAATGGACGATATTTACCATATTCCTAAGCAATACCCGCGTGGTAAATACTTACTTACCTTTGATCCACTCGATGGTTCTTCAAACATGGACGTCAACGTTTCTGTTGGTACAATTTTCTCAATCGTGCGTTGTAAAGGTGATTGCCAAAACCCTACTGCTGAAGATTTCTTACAGCAAGGTACTGAGCAAGTTTGCGCAGGTTATGCATTATACGGCCCATCTACCATGATGGTGATTACTACCGGTAATGGCGTTAACGGTTTCACTTTAGATCAAAACATCGGCGAGTTCGTATTAACACACCCAACCATGACGATTCCTGAAGATACACGCGAATTCGCGATCAACTCTTCAAACTCACGTTTCTGGGAAAAACCCGTGCAACGTTATGTTGATGAATGTTTAGCAGGTTCAACCGGCGATCGTGGTGAAGACTTCAACATGCGTTGGGTTGCTTCTATGGTCGCTGAAGTTCACCGTATTCTGACTCGTGGTGGGATTTTCATGTATCCACTCGATTCTAAAATGATGGCGAATGGGTCTGAAGGTAAATTACGCCTTTTATATGAAGCAAACCCAATGTCTTTCATTGTTGAACAAGCCGGTGGCGCATGTTCAACAGGGCGTGAACGCGTTATGGAAATTCAACCTAAAGCATTACACCAGCGTATACCGGTTATCTTAGGTTCCAAAAATGAAGTAGAACGTGTTATTAGCTACCATAAAGAAATGGATGCTGATGCCGTTGCTTAAATAAAATAGCATTTCTACTTTAAAAGCCCCACTATTTTTAGTGGGGCTTTTTTATGCCTGATTTTTAAGTTTAAATCCGAGCATGGAATGGGCGGGTTAATGCTTACTCAAAGATATTAACTTAACAACAATCGCATTCTTTATGTAAATACCAAAATCATGTAATAATAAATTTCTAGTTAGAAGGAATTTACATGTTATTACGTTATACCAACGGATTAATTCAATATCATAAATGGATTGTTCTTGTTTCCCTTCTTCTCGTTGCAGCTCTTGCAAGCGGCGTAAAAAATCTTACCTCTACTAATGATTTCAGAGTTTACTTTAGCCAGGATAATCCTCAGCTTGTTGCCTTTGAAACATTAGAAAAAAATTATGGCAAACAGGATTCATTGTTCTTTTTTATTGAACCTAACAACAAAAATATCTTTACGAAAGAAACATTAACGCTCATTTATGAATTAACAGAAAAATCATGGGGCTTGCCTAATGCACTTCGCGTTAATTCAATAACTAATTATCAACATACTTCTGTACAGGGTGATGACTTAGATACTGATTACCTGCTCGACGATTCAACTGCATTGAATAAAAATAAAATTTCATACATCAAAAATGTTATTTTAAATGAACCAACTTTAATGAACTATCTGACTGATCGAAAAGGTACAGTGACAGGAATACAAGTTCGATTAAATTTACCAAAAGACAATTCTAAAGCAACAGACGAAACCGTAATTTCTGCACGCAAGCTACGCCAGGAATTTAAGGAACAATATCCAGATATAACAATCAGTTTAGGTGGCAGTAGTACTGCAGGTGTTACTTTAGGTGAGGCCGTTGCTACTGATATTAGTACCCTCGTGACATGGAGTTATTTAATTATCATCCTCAGCTTAATGGTGTTACTGCGTAGTTTGCGCGGTATGATTGTTACAATTTTACTTGTTACATTTTCTACACTCAGCACCATGGGTATTTATGGCTGGTTTAATTATACCCTTACACCTGTTGCCGGCTGGGTTCCCAGTATTGTAATGACCATCGCGGTTGCTGATAGTGTTCATATTTTAATAAGTTATTTTCATTCAATTCGTCATGGTATGAAAAAACAGGATGCCCTTCGTGAATCCTTACGTATTAATATAAATCCTGTTTTTGTTACCAGCCTGACAACTATTATCGGAGTTTTAGCCCTTAATTTTAGTGATTCACCGCCTTACCGCGATTTAGGTAATATGGTTGCCTTAGGTGTTTTTATTGCGTTTATTTTAAGCATGACTTTTTTACCCGCCATGCTTACCTGGTTTTCAATCGGAGAATCGCATATTAAACGCGGTGATAGTGTCTGGATGAATCACCTGGCAAACTGGATAATTAAACATAGTAAACACTTATTAATTGCAATGTCGATTTTCACAATAATTATTGCCAGTTTTATTCCAAATAATCAACTTACTGAACGTTGGCATGAATACTTTGATAAATCTTTTGAAATACGAAATACAATAGAAGCCGTTGATACAAAATTAACAGGTGTCCATTATATTCGCTATTTGCTTGACAGCAAAAAAGAAAATGGTATTCATGAACCTGACTATTTAAATGCTCTGGAAAATTTTTCTAACTGGTTAAAGCAACAAGACAAAGTTGCCTATGTTTCCAGTCTTGCCGATATTAGTAAACGTCTTAATAAAACCCTGCATGAAAATAAGAAAGACTGGTATCGCATTCCAGACAATCGGCCACTGGCAGCTCAACTTTTTCTGCTTTATGAAACAGGTTTACCACGTGAATTAAATTTAGATAACATGGTAAACCATAATCGCTCTGCCTCTATCGTCACCGTCATTGTACATAAGGCAGATTCTGAGTTTTTATTAAACTTAGATGAACGCGCGCAAAATTGGCTAAAAACCAATGCTACAAATTATTACACGAACGAAGGCACCGGCTTAGATATGGTTTTTGCTCATATCAATCACCGCAATATTAGAAGCCTGTTAAAAGGAACGTTGGTAGCACTGGTATTAATTTCTTTTGTCTTGATTTTCGCTTTAAGATCGGTTCGACTTGGATTAATCAGCTTAATTCCCAACCTGATTCCTGCCGCATTAGCTTATGGAACATGGGGCATATTTATTGGCAAAATTGATTTGTCCGCCTCAATTGTAATCTGCATGAGTTTAGGTATTGTGGTTGACGATACAGTGCATTTTCTCAGCAAATATTTACGTGCGCGCCGTGAAAAAGGCTATAGCATAAATGAAGGTATGCGCTATGCATTTAATACTGTTGGTGTTGCACTCATGATTACAACGGCGGTTCTTGTATCAGGGTTTTTAGTGTTGGCCATGTCCCATTTTTCACCCACATGGGTTAGTGGCTTATTACTCGCTATTACTTTAAGTTATGCTTTATTAACCGATTTTTTACTTTTGCCACCGCTATTAAGTGTTTTAGACGCTAAACTGTATAAAAATAAAACAACGACTTAAGTATGGATTTATTACAGACACATCATCTTGATTGTCCTTACTGTGGTGAGGACATACAAATAGTGATCGATTGTTCTGTTTCAAATCAAGACTATATTGAAGATTGTCAGGTGTGTTGTCGCCCAATCAATCTTTCTATCAGCGTTCATGATGATACGGTACAAATAACGGCTTCACATGAAAATGAATAAACTATAAACAGGACCATAATGATGAAACTTAAAATTATACTAATATTACTTTCAATCTTTTCTTTTTATTCTTTGCCACTACATGCTAAAGAAATAGCAGGTGTGAATATTCCTGAATCCGTTTCCTTCTCAGAACAATCCACCAAGCTTGTATTAAATGGTGCGGGCATACGTACAAAGTTCATTTTTGATATTTATATCGGTAATTTATATTTAGAAAAAAAGGCACACACCGCAGAAGAAGTTTATAAACTACATGGCGAAAAACGAGTTAGCATGCATTTTCTTTATGGCGAAGTTGATAAAGAAAAATTAGTAAAAAGCTGGAATGCTGGTTTTGAAAATAACCTGTCAGAAAAAGAACTAGCAAAATTTAAGTCACAAATAAATCAATTTAATAACCTGTTTGTCACCGTTAAAAAAGGCGATGTCATTAATCTCAACTTTACCCCAACAACCGGTACTCAGGTTGTCATTAATAATAAAATTAAAGGACTCGTTGAAGGTGACGATTTTTTCACTGCATTATTAAAAATCTGGTTAGGTGAAGAACCCGCTGATTCTGATTTGAAAGAAGCAATGCTAGGCGCCAAGAGTGATTAAATTTAATATCTGATTTACTTGAATAAAGGAGAAATACATATGTCTAACTACATTATTGTATATCTAGGTGGTAATCCACCATCCAGTCCAGAGGAAGGTCAACAACACTTTGCTAAATATAAAGAATGGTTAATGTCATTACATGACTCAGCGGTTAGTCCTGCAAATCCTCTAAAAGACACTAACACCGTCAGCTCTAACGGCACTGTCACTTCCGGTAGCACAACAACAATGTCTGGTTACACCATTGTCGCAGCAGACTCTATGGATGCTGCTCTTGAGATGGCAAAAACCTGTCCATTTCTTGATATTGGTGGTTCACTTGAAGTCTCAGAATTAATGCAAATGCCAGGTTAAAATCAATAATAAAAACCCGATGTTTTACTCCGGGAATCATCAGAGAGATAGTTGTTAATATTAATATTTATCAAACAATAGAAGGTGACTTATGCATGGTAAAAAGAGGAGTCAAGTTCACTGGAGCTTTTGGGTAATCGGCATTATCACGTTAATCTGGAATATCATGGGCGCCATAAATTTTGTCGTCCAAATGAGTCCCGATATGGTCGCATCAATGCCTGAAACGCACCGTGCGATCATTGAAGTCCGGCCTGCATGGGCAACCGCTGCTTTTGCGTTAGCCGTTTTTGGTGGTGTCCTTGGCTGTTTTTTACTCTTAATTCAAAAATCTGCATCATTTTATGTATTTATCGCATCCCTTCTTGGTATCATTATCACGATGATTCCCCACATTGATATGGTTGGCACTGTTATCACTGATCCGTTTGAAATCATAATGATGATTATATTACCCGTTGTGGTCGCAGCATTTTTGATTTGGTATTCTAAATTAGCTGAGAGACATCATTGGATTCAGTAATATATATAACTATCAAATTTTGTTAATAAGATTATTCATATGGAAATTATTGAATCTCAAAATGTTGTGAATATAATTAATTCATATCCATCTGAAGTAAAAGAAACGTTATTATTTCTACGTACCCTTATCTTTGAAACAGCAGATGAAATACAAAGTATACGTTCAATTGAAGAAACGCTTAAATGGGGCTAACCAAGCTATGTAACAAAACAGGGAAGTACAATAAGAATAGACTGGAAAGAAAAAACTCCAAATAGCTATGCCATGTATTTTCATTGCAAAACAAAATTAGTTGATACCTTTAAAGAATTGTACCGTGATATATTAAAATTTGAGGGTAACAGAGCAATCATATTTGATATGAAAGATAAAATTCCTGTTAATGAATTGAAACATTCTATTGAATTATCTCTTACCTACCACCAGCGTAAAAACTTACCTCTTTTAGGTATGTAAAATTACCACGTAATGGAAATTATTCTACTCAGACAAGGTAAACCCCTAATTCCACTACTCGATCGAATAAATGCTATTTCATTTATTCAATGGATTGAAGCATATAATTCTGCTGGCTTGTGCCTAACTTCACCACCGCCTCAAACGACACTAACTCGTGTCAACCAAGGTAATGCGACGGTATGTAGTCAATTATCCCGTTCTATACAATCCGCAGAAGCCCTTAACATTACGAACATCATTCTCACAGATGCTCAATTTAATGAAGCCGGCTTACCCAGCGCTAATTGGCGCAGACTAAAATTGTCACCAACGATTTGGCTTATTATTTTTAGACTACTTTGGTTGTTTGGTTATTCTAAACACTCTGAATCTTACAATGAAGCTAAACAAAGAGCTGCGGGTTCTACAAAGACACTTATTAATTTGGCTGGAGAATATAAAAGCGTATTATTTATTGGACTGAATATTTATTTAAAGAAGGTATCTATGATAAATTACTTGCAAAGGAACTAATATTACTAGGTTGGTCGGGGCCACGTAATCCCGGATCAAAATATTGGCATTTTGGTATTTACAAGAAAGGAAGTTAAAATGAATGAACATAATAAAATAAACTATGTTGAATTTCCTGCAAAAAATCTGCAAGCCACCAAGCTCTTTTTTGAACAGGCTTTTGGCTGGTCATTTGATGATTTTGGCCCTGACTATACTGCTTTTTCTAATGCGGGACTTAATGGCGGATTTTATAAATCAGATCACAGTTCAACTACTGAAAATGGTGCTGCTTTAATCGTTTTCTACAGCAAAGACCTTGAATCAACACAAGAAACTATAAAAAAATCAGGCGGCAACATAGTAAAAGAAATTTTTCCTTTTCCAGGTGGGCGTCGTTTTCACTTTACTGAACCAGGTGGCAATGAATTTGCTGTATGGTCAGATGTTAATCCAGCTTAAATATAAACATAATGAATCAAATAACCTGCAAATATCACCCTCAATCACCTGCTCGATGGTCATGTTCTGCATGTCATATTAATTACTGTAAATCCTGTGTGCCAGAAAATGATAGTGGACGGCCTCAGTACTGTGCAGTGTGTAAAAATAAATTACACTATGTCAGCTCAGGTAATTCAATTAAACCTTTCTGGCAAATATCTGGGAAGTTTTTTCTCTATCCCCTAAATTTATACCCGTTAAGTTTATTAATTATATTAGCTATTTTATATGCCCAGTTTGATCCAACTCTTATGGGTAGATTAATTCAATTTGCTATAAGTATAGTCTTTATGAAATACGCTTATGCCGTGTTAGAAGACACCGCACTTGGTCATCTCAAGCCATTGCCCATTAACAGCAAGGTCATTAATGACGAACTGGATTTACCTTTTAAACAAATAATTCTTACTTTTGCCATTTCTTCAGCCAATATTTACGTCTTTAATCAGTTTGGTTACGCTGCATTTAGCGTCACGGCTATTATTACTTCTGTCGCTTTTCCAGCAAACGTAATGGTTTTAGCAATGGAACATAGTTTTTTTGCTGCCTTTAATCCAATTTTAATTATCAGTGTTATAAAACGTATAGGCCCACCCTACTTTTTATTAACTTTTTTACTGCTTATCCTTCTTTCTGCATCTGGTTCTGTCATGAATATGTTTCATGGTTCAGTTTCTTACAGTACCTACATTGCCATTAGCTCTTTTATAAATATGTATTTCACACTCATTATGTTTCATTTAATGGGATATGTGTTATATCAATACCATGATGAATTGGGTTACAACATTGAAGTCAATTCAGATGATGCGGCTAATGGTAAGTCAGATGAAGTAGCAGTCAATCCTGAACTACGTGAAGTAGAAATATTAATACAGGAAGGTAAGACAGAGGAAGCTAATACGAAATTAGCTTTACTAATAAAAGAAAACCCGGCAAATCACGATGCACAAATGCATAATTTACAATTACAAAAACTACTGGGCAATATGGAATCCTATGATAAATATGCTAAAAAATACATTAGTTATTTATTCTCTTCACAACAAGTGACTCTTGCTGTAAAAACACTACCCACAATATTATTAACAAAACCTTCTTTTAAGCCAGCAAATGCGAACGAACGTTTTGAATTAGCTCAGCTTTTAAAACAAAACGGTCAAAGTAAAGCTGCAGTAAGTTTAATTAACAATTTGCATATTGATTTTCCTGAATTTGATAAAATTCCCGAAGCCTATTTATTAGCATCTAAAATTCTTTGTGAACAATTAGGAAATGATAAGCAAGCAAAAAGCATTTTACAGTTTTTATTACAAAAATTTCCTAATAGTCATCTACAGTCTGAAATAAAAGATTATCTGGAAGTAATTAATAATCTTAATTAAACCGCTGCAAATATTGTATTATAGATTTTTTGATATTTATTCGCTTTTTCTGAATTTATTACACTATATTTATTAATTAATATCTGTATAACTGCTGAAATATCTTTATGTTTAACTTTATTATTAATGAGTAATAAAATTATTTTCTCTGCATCGTCTAAATAATTGCTCTTTAAAAACCGATAAACCAACTTAATCATTAAATCTATTTTTAATTTTGGCCTGGGTTTCGCCTTACTAATATATTCATTATAAACTTCAAGAATGATTTTATTTGTTTGTGGATTATCGTCAGACGAACTCAGTATCTTATTTGCATAATTATGAAATTCATCAGAATCCGGCGTAAACTTGGTTAAATTAAATAATTGTTTTAATACTTCTATATTTTCCGGATAATCCTGATTTAACTGTAATAATAGTGTTTTAGCTTTATCAACTTTTAAAGCAGCAATTAATGATAAGGCCTCTGCATATAATTTATCGAATATTTCTTTTTCATTGTTTTCATCCATATACTCATTATCAATACCTCTATGGAATTTTTTTGCTAAATAAGCAATCAGCGCTCCACTAATCAATCCGCCAGCATGGGCTAAATTATTAATATGTGTCGGAATAAAATAGTGATTATATAGCTCATAGCCCAGCCATAAAGGCAAAATAACTAAAGCGGGCGCTTTGACTGTATCAAAAAAGACAAAGACAAAGTAAAAAAAGCGAATTTTTCGCATACCGAATAATACGGTATACATTCCGGTTAAACCCGATATTGCACCTGATGCTCCAATTCCTGGGATTGCACTATTTGGCTCAAGAAACGTATAAAATAAACCTGAACCAATTCCCGCCAGCAAATAAGTTGTTAAATAAATTTTCCAGCCGAGAATCATCTCAACAGAAAAACCAAATACAAATAAAAACACCATATTCCAAAACAAGTGCTCAAAATTTGCATGTAAAAACATATGTGAAAATAATGTTCCTAATGTTACTTTATAACTTTTTAAACCATAAGAATAAAATGTCGCTTTGTTTCTTCTCTTGTGAAATTCCTCTGAAAGCGCTTTCCATTTTTTATAGTTTTCATCATCTCTTTTGATTATTTGATCTGACTCTAGCTTTAGAAGAAATTTCCCATCATTTTGCATGTCAGAATATAATAAATATTTTTCTTTTTTTGAAAGCTTTTTCTTTTCTTTCTTATTAGCTGAGAATAATGAAAGAAGCTTATTCTTATTTTCCTTATATTTCGCATAATGCGGTATTTCAATACCTGACAAACCAGATTGAAAATAATACTGCATTGCATCTGAATAATTTTCATCATCATTCATTTGGAAGCCAAAATAACAAATAACATTAATGACTATTAATGCAATTGTTATAACCGGAGGACGTTTCCAGTTAATATCTTTTTCTAATGGAATAAATAACATATTAAATTATGATTGTTTACTTCTAATCCATTCTTCTTTTAATTGTGCATTTTTTCTGTCTACTTCTTCCTGGAGCCACTCATAAAAAAGATCATATCCCTCATGATTTTCACCATTATCAGATGAAACCAACCTTCCATCTCGATCAAAAATCATGATAAATGGAAGAAATCTTACATTTAGTTTTTCACCCATATATTTTGCTTTATAACGTCCTATACCAGGTCCCGGTATTTTAGTAACAGCAACATCAGGGCGAAAAGATACAAGCTTGTTCAAATTTGTATCAAATATCTGGCAACTCTTACACGTAGATTTATATAAATACACAACTGTAACAAGACCTTGTTCAAGTTGATCGGCCATATCAACCGTTGACTGTTTTTCAGGATCAAAAAATTGAATTCCACTACCTTCAGAAATTGTTATTGGAAACTGTACATCCATTAACTTATCAACATCCGTTTCTCGACTGAAAAATAAATATACTATGCCCACAAATATTATTAGAAAAATTTTCTTTTTCATGTATCAATCCCTTAATATTTTTATTTTTTTACTATTCTATTAATTTGATGATATTTTGTTTTTCTTACTTCTTTATCTAACTCACCCAATTCTCTAACCGCAGCATAAAAATTCGGTAATTTATTATTTTGTTCTATTAACAAATTTTTGAAAAAGGGCACTAAATCATGATACGTCGCGATTAATAATAAATGAGAATTATTTAATTCCTGACTCATCCATTTATCATACGCATTATAACCATTCCATGATTTCTTTAGCTGCGAGTATTTTTTTTGCATGAAAGCAAATATGTACTTTTTCTCTCGCCTTTTTTCTACTACACTTTTTTTACTTTTATAAAGTTGTTTTAATTTTTCTCGCGTCACTTGTAATAACTGATTTAATTCTGAATCACGCTTTTTATCAAGTAAATATGCCTGATACTGATCGTGTTGTCCTTTATTTAATAACCAGCGACGTATCCCTTCTTCTTCTACTGCGGTGGCGAAGGCCTCATTAAAAGCAGAATCATTATCAATATAAACAACCTGGTGGGCTAATTCATGAAAAACTATCCCTGCCCGATGCGCTTCGGATTTAACCATCATGGTATTTAACAAAGGATCATCAAACCAGCCTAACGTCGAATAGGCCATTGCCCCTGCCACATAAACATCATATCCTTCCTTTTTTAACTCACTAGCATACGCTGCGGCATCAGCTTTAGAAAAATAGCCCCGATAGCTCAGGCAACCAATAAATAAAAAACACCATTTTTTAGGTTCAATTGAAAATTCCTTTGCTGCAACGACATTCCATACAGCATACCGACGTTTTAAATCAGCATACATTCGATAACTATCATTATCCGGAAGATCGAGACTTTTAGATGCAAAATCACGTATATTTTGACTTGTTTCCAGCAAATTTCGTAATTTTAATTTGGTATTTCTGTCTGCAAGTATTTCAGCTACCGGCTTTCTCTGTTCTAATAATTCTGAATGACCCGCCATGAGATCCATGTAATAGCCAAATGATGAGCAGGCTGATACGGTTATGGCACTCGCGATGAGAACACTGGTTTTAATGATATTAATTCTAATCATAGAGTATGAATATTTTATTAAATCTAAGGTCTTAACCTCACTATATAACTATCTGCCGGGCTTATGAAACAAAATACTCACAGCAAACAACTAAAAAATATTCTTGATTCTGCCAACCGCATCATTTTGGGCAAGGAACATAAACTGCGCTTGGCGCTAACCTGTATTTTAGCCAAAGGCCATCTTCTTATTGAAGATTTACCGGGTGTTGGCAAAACCACGCTAGCTCACACCTTGGCGCAATTACTTGGATTACAATTTAACCGTATTCAGTTTACCAGTGATATGTTGCCTGCCGATGTGCTCGGTATTTCTATCTATGAACAAAACAATAACCAGTTCACTTTTCATCCCGGACCTATTTTTAGCAATGTACTTTTAACGGACGAAATTAACCGCGCCACCCCGAAAACGCAAAGTGCGCTGCTTGAAGCCATGGAAGAGCAACAGGTCACTTTAGACGGCACAACACGTAAATTACCTAAACCTTTTTTTGTTATTGCGACACAAAATCCTTCTGAACAAATAGGTACTTTTCCTTTACCTGAATCGCAACTTGATCGCTTTTTAATGTCAATCTCGTTAGGTTATCCCGATGCTAAAGCTGAACGACAATTACTCATTGCTGATGATCGCCGTGATGTCTTAAATACACTCAGTGCATGTTTAAATGAAACAGAACTTCAGGAAATGCAAAATAAGGTTCAACACATTACAACATCAGAGGCGTTACTCGATTATGTTCAGGCGCTCATTTCATATTCACGTGAATCCGGTCTTTTTGAATATGGTCTGTCCCCTCGCGCAGGTTTAGCATTACTTCATGTCAGTAAAGCATGGGCAATGTTAAATGAACGGGATTATGTTATTCCGGAAGATGTTCAGGCTGTACTGCCCAGTGTGGTACGGCATCGTTTACATCCTGTTGACCCGGATGCAACTCAAACACTTGATGCATTATTGCAAGATGTTGCAATACCTTAAATCATGTTATCGGCTTTAAAACCTAAGTTTGATTTTAAACGTTTTTTCGTTGGCGAAGGTGCGCTCAAAGCACCTTATTTATTAACTCAACGTCGTGTTTATATATTACCGACGAAACAAGGTTTAGCCTTTGCCCTTTTACTTTTTATTATGTTGCTGGGTTCTATCAATTACAGTAATAGTCTTGGTTATTTTTTAACTTTTTTACTCGCTAGCCTTTCTGTTGTTACTATTTTTCATACTTATAATAATTTGCTCAAACTCAGTTTTGGTCCTGCAATTTGTCATCCTGTTTTTGCCGGTGAAGATGCCAGTTTTATTGTTCAGGTAAATAATTTAAATCATCAAACTCGCTTTTCAGTTGACACCTTTAGCCCGCAAAAAATTCTTACTACATCAGACATTGAAGCAAATAGTATTTCAACATTAATTGTTCAACATAATTTTGAAAAACGAGGTCTTATTCCCTTACCTCGTTTTACAGTCGAAAGTCGTTTTCCTTTTGGATTATTTCGGGCATGGGCACTTGTTCAGTTTGACCAGTCTCAATTGGTTTATCCTAAACCTTCTCATCACACAGCTTTACCAGTAAAAAGTGCTGGTTTATCTGAAGGAAAAAAACAACTCGAAAACGGGTCGGATGATTTTAAAGGCTTGCGCTCTTATATAGAAGGTGACGCATTACAACACATTCACTGGAAAAGTTTTGCCCGCCATCAAACCTTACAAACCAAAGAATTTTCTTCAACCAGTTCTGATGAACTTTGGCTTAACTATTCAGATACCACGGTTACGGGTGTTGAATTAAAACTTTCGCAACTCACAAGCTGGCTGTTACTCGCAGAAAAAGAAAACTTAAGTTATGGATTGCACTTACCTGATAGTGTAATTCAACCAAATTCAGGTAAAAAACATTGTGATGCTTGCTTAAAACAACTTGCTTTATATAGCTTAAATGATCTTAGTTAATAAATTACAAAATCCAAATGTTCAACCGGCAGCCTTAATTTTATTGCTCGGTTTGTTTTTGGTTTTTATTCCTCATTTTTCTCATCTACCGCTATGGTTAAGTGTTGTAATGACATTGCTTTTATTATGGCGTGGTGCATTTGAGTTACAGCTTTGCACCATCCCCGGTAAAGTTAATCTTTTTTTGCTCACCATTATGCTTTTGACCGGTATTGTCTTTAGTTATCATACCTTGATTGGCCGTAATGCCGGATCTGCAATGTTGCTTGGTTTGCTGGCATTAAAACTTTTTGAAATTAAGTCCTTTCGCGATGTTGCACTTATAATAAATCTCGCATTATTTTCTATTGTGATTAATTTTTTATTTAATCAATCTATACCTGTCGCATTGACGATGTTGTTGGCACTCATCTTTTTATTCTCCGCTTTAATTAGCTTTCAACACGATTACAAACAACTCAGTAAAATAAAACCACTCACACTGTCCCTTGTTCGTTCCAACGAAAAAAACCATTTTAAGTTAGCAATTAGAATGTTAATACAAGCTATTCCTTTTGCGATTGTTTTATTTATTCTTTTCCCCCGGGTAAACGGCCCTTTATGGGGACTTCCTGAGGATGCTTTCTCTGCTAGCACCGGATTATCAGATAAAATGTCACCAGGTCGAATCAGCCAACTTAGTGATAATAATGCGGTGGCCTTTCGGGTAAAATTTAATTCCGCTATCCCAGCTGCAAATACACTTTACTGGCGCGGACCGGTAATGTGGCACTTTGATGGCTATGACTGGACTTCACCAATAAAAGACCGCACCACATTAAATAAGTTTAAATTCACTGCTATAGGTGAAAAAACAATTTATTCCGTCACACTTCAACCACACAATAATTTTTGGATGTTTGCTTTAGATATACCCGCAACATTACCTGCAAATTCTCAATTGTCTGCAGACATGCAGGTATTATCTGCTCTTCCTGTACAAAAATTACAGCGCTATCATTTAAATTCTTATACACATTATGTATTACCTGCAAACCCAAAGGTGGCAATGACACGCTACCTCAAACTACCTGATTCTCATTCAAACGAACCCGGCAGTCATCTATATCAAAGCCGACAACTTATTAAACAATTAAAAGATCCTGCTAATCCACAAAAAACTGTTGCTAATGTTTTAAATTACTTTGCTACTCAAAATTTTTATTACAGTAGAACCCCTCCTCTTTTATACAATAATCCCGTTGATGAATTTTTGTTTGAAACCAAACGAGGTTACTGTGAACATTATGCATCCAGCTTTACCGTTTTAATGCGTCTCGCAGGAATACCTTCTCGTGTTGTTACTGGTTATCAAGGCGGTGAAATTAATCCTATCGACAATTACATGACCATCCGTCAATCTGATGCACATGCCTGGTCTGAAATTTATCTGGGTAAAAAAGGCTGGGTACGGATTGATCCAACTGCTGCTATTCCACCGGGCAATATAGAAAACACAAATGATGCTCGTCGCTTAAATTCTAATCTTAAAAAATCGGGTCGAATTTATGAATCAAACTGGTTATCTAAACAAATAAAACAAATGCGTTTTGCCTGGGATGCCGTTAATAACCGCTGGAACCAATGGGTATTAGGTTATAACACAAAACGACAAAAAGCTTTTTTTGCTGCAATAGGTATTCCTGATATTACCTGGCAGGGATTGTCACAGTTATTATTTACTATTTTAGGGCTTTTAACCGCTATACTTGCCTTTAGTGTTTTTTCTACAAAACAAAAAAATGATGATGTGGTGCAAAAACTTTATACACAATTTCTTAAAAAATTAGCTAAATATAAATTAGTTAAAAATGCTTCGGAAGGGGCTAATGATTTTTGTAAAAGAGCCATCATTGTATTACCGAAAAACAAAAAGAGTCTCGAGAACATCACATTATTGTATCAGCAGTTACGTTATTCTTTATCTAACAAAAATATGCTAAACGAATTTAACCAGAGCGTTAACAAATTTAAAATTCATTAATACTTACATCCATTATGAAATACATCATTTTTTTCTATCTTCTCCTCTCTAATATTACTTATGCCGGTGAATTAAAACCTTTTGAATCTGACGGATGTAGTGCTTTTCCGGATGGTACACTCGAACAAAACAAATTATGGCTCGGATGTTGTGTTAAACATGATGTTGCCTACTGGAAAGGGGGCAGCTCAGAGGAACGAGAACATTCAGATCAGGCATTAAAAATGTGTGTTGCAGAAGTAGGTCAACCTGAAATTGCTGAGTTAATGCTTGCAGGCGTCCGTGTTGGTGGAACACCTTATTTACCAACTACTTTTCGATGGGGTTATGGCTGGCCTTATTTTCGAGGTTACAAAATATTAACTGACAGTGAATTAGAAGAAGTTAAGCTTCAATTTAAGAAAAATACTAAATAGCCTGGTTACTCTATTTTAATAGAATACGAAATATTAAAACCTTATGTAAAACTAAAATAATACGTTTTTATTAATTCTATTTACCAATACAAAAACTTGAAAAGATTTTTCCAAGCAACGCATCACTACTGACAAAACCTGTAATTTCTCCTAGCGCTTGTTGTGCCTGACGAAGATCTTCGGCCAACAATTCTCCAGCTTTTAATTCTTGTAATTGAGCTTGACCATTTAAAACAAATTCTTTTGCACGAATTAATGCATCTAAATGACGGCGCCGAGCAAGAAAAACACCTTCTGTTAATCCGGTATAACCCATAATTTTTTTCAAATGATTCCGTAACAATTCAACGCCTTCTCCAGACTTAGCAGAAAGCGAAATTTCATGTCGTTTTTCAACTGCAGTTGAGTGGGTCAAATCAATTTTATTTCGAACAATGGTCACTTCGAGCGATTTTGGTAGTTTTTGTCGAATTTTTTTATCTTCTTCAGTAATGCCCGTTTTATCATCCACTAACAAAAGGGCACGATCGGCTTGTTCTATTTCAATCCAGGTACGTCTTATCCCTTCTTGTTCAACCACATCATCACTTTCACGTAACCCAGCAGTATCAATCACGTGCAAAGGCATTCCATCAATATTTATTTCTTCGCGCAATACATCACGTGTAGTTCCGGCAATGTGAGTTACAATCGCTGAATCCCGGCCAGCGAGTGCATTGAGCAAACTCGATTTCCCGGTATTCGGCTGGCCAATTAACACGACTTGCATCCCATCTCGTAACAAAACACCTTGCTGCGCTGAAGCAAAAATTTTATCCATTTCGGCCAAAATATTTTCCAGACTTTTCGTCACATGGCCATCGGATAAAAAATCAATTTCTTCCTCTGGAAAATCAATGGCTGCTTCCACATACATCCGTAAGTGAGTGAGTGCTTCCACACTTCCATCAATCCAGCGTGAAAACTCGCCTTGTAATGACTTAACAGCAGATTTTGCAGCTTGTTCTGATCCTGCTTCAATCAGATCGGCAATCGCTTCGGCCTGAGCTAAATCAACTTTCTCATTTAAAAATGCCCGCTCAGAAAATTCACCCGGTTTAGCGATACGGACACCTAAATCAATCACTTGCTGCAATAATAAATCCATAACAACAGGGCCACCATGACCTTGCAGTTCTAATACGTCTTCACCGGTAAAAGAATTTGGTGCAACAAAATAAAGAGCCAAACCAGAATCTATTGTTTCATTATTTTGATCTAGAAAAGGAAGGTAGTCTGCAAAGCGCGGTTGAGGAATCTTCCCCAGAATTTTTTCGGAAATTTCTTTTACCAGTGGTCCGGAGATTCGAATAATACCCACACCACCCCGGCCAGGTGGTGTTGCAATTGCTGCAATGGTATCAGTATTTTGCTCTATCATTATTTACCGTCATTCCGGTAAGTTCTTTACGACTTTATAACCATTCGCGTGATATACCACTGTTGTGAGATTGATAATGTATTATTTACCACCCAGTATAAAACCAAGCCTGATGGGAAAAAGGAGAAGAACACCGTAAACACAAAGGGTAATGCAGACATGATCTTTGCCTGTATTGGATCCATTGGTGGAGGATTCAACTTTTGCTGAATGAACATTGTAATACCCATTAATAAAGGTAAAACAAAGTATGGATCTTTTGCTGACAAATCAGTGAACCAGAAAATCCAGTCTGCCTGACGTAGTTCAACACTTTCCAGCAATACCCAATATAAAGAAATGAAGACCGGAATTTGTACAACAATAGGTAAACAACCACCCAGCGGATTAATTTTTTCTTCTTTATACATTTTCATCATGGCCTGATTCATCTTTTGACGATCATCACCAAAACGTTCTTTCATTGCAGCTAAACGTGGTTGCACCTTACGCATGTTTGCCATTGATTTATAACTTGCTTCTGACAATTTATAGAACACCATCTTAATTAACATCGTTAATAAAATAATTGTCCAACCCCAGTTACCAACAAAATTATGTATTTTTGTCATTAACCAGAAAATAGGTTTAGCTATAAAAGTCAGTACACCGTAATCAACCGTTAGTTCTAAACCAGGTGCTATTTTTTCTAATTCCTGTTGAATTTTCGGGCCAACATATAAACTATTATTTAATACTTTGCTAACACCATTTACTACCTGAATTTCATTCGTTGTTGTCATTCCCATTACATAACGTGAATCTTTTAGATCGCGGGTATAATAACTTTGTTCACTGTCAACAGGTGGAATCCATGCGGCAAGGAAATAATGCTGAATCATCGCAGCCCAACCATCTTTTACATTACGCTTTAAATTTTCATCAGACATCTCTGAAAATTTAATTTTTTCATATTTTTCTTCAGGACTGTATAAAACACCACCTGTATAGGTATATATAAATCTGGCTTTATTTTCATCTTTATAGTCTTTACGTTGTAGCTGTTGATATAAATTTCCGCGCCAGGTTCTGCCGCTATTGTTCACTATTTTATATCTAACATTGATTTGATAACTACCACGCTTTAATTGATATGTTTTTATAAATAAAACATTATCAGGGCTGGTCCAAAATAATTTAGCCTCTACGGTATCTTTACCATTAACTAATTTATAAGAAGTTTTTTCTACTTTATATATTGAGTTATGATTTGGTGCAGCTATCACTGTTCCATCGTTACTTGGACGTTTACCAGCAAATCCGGATTGGGCAATAAATATATCTTTGTTAGCATCATCCATTAAACGATAAGGCGTTTTGTCACCCTTGCTCTTTTTCGGATATTTAATTAAATCAACAACCCGAACATCACCACCATGGGAATCTATTTCTAAACGTAATACATCCGTTTCAACAATAACTCGCTGCGCCTGTTGAATTTCTTTCGCTTCTGACTTTGCTGTAGGCCTAATCGAAGATGGAATAGAAGAAGAAGTATCTGATGAAGGAGTGCTATTTGCACTAAGTGGAATATCTGTTGTTGCTTTATTACCTGTCACATTTGTTGTTTGAATTGTTGTAACAGGCTTTGGTGCAAACTCTATTTGCCAGGCATCATAGGCAAGATATAAAAGAAAAAATAAACCGATTGTTAAAAATAAACGTTGTTGTTCCATAATAAAACTTCTTCTTATATTAGTTTTTTAAATGACTGTTCTGTTTTTTATCTGCATCAATTTCCGGAACCGGATCATAACCGGACTTACCCCATGGATGACAGCTTCCAATTCGTTTAATTGCAATCCAACCACCCTTAAAAATCCCAAACCGCATAACCGCTGTTTGCGCATATTCCGAACATGTTGGTGTATAACGGCAATTTGGACCTAAAAACGGGCTTACCAAATATCGATATAACCCTATTATACCTGAGATTACTTTTCGCATTTTTTACTTAAGATGTGCCAGTTTTTGGAGAGTAAATCGAGCAATTCCTGATTCGTTTTCTGCAACGCCCCCGAACGAGCAATCACCACAATATCAAGACCTTTAATGATATTTAAATGCTGACGAAAACTTTCTCGGGTGAGACGTTTAAACCGATTTCGTGAAACAGCTAACTTAAGTTGTTTTTTTGCAACAGCAAGACCTAAACGAGCCGATTTTTGATTATTTTTTATGCCTAACAGCAACATACTCGCATCACCTTGTTTTACACAAGGATTGGCAAATACGCTTTGAAACTCAGAAGCTTGGGTTAACCGTTGCTGCCGAGCAAAACGACCGGTTAACATAGAGAGACGAGAAACCGAATTAAGGAGCGAGGCGCTTACGGCCTTTTGCACGACGTGCATTGATAACCTTACGGCCACCAACCGTTTTCATACGAGCACGAAAACCGTGAGTACGCGCGCGTTTTAAATTACTTGGTTGAAATGTTCTTTTCATAGCGATAACCGTCTAATATTATTTTATCAAAACCAAAACCGGCTCGATAACTGTTCAAAAAATAGGCGCGAACAATACTGCTCAAAGCACGTTATGTCAACCTAAATCGGCATTATTACTACTTACAAGGCGTATTTTCTGCACACTATTTAACTCACTATTGCCTGTGGATAACTTTTGCGGTTGAGGTTACACTGCCACCTCAAATTTCACTCATTTATTAATAATTTCGGGAGTATGCTGTGTCCCAACCCATTTGGGATCAATGTATCTCACAACTTGAAGCAAATCTTAGTGCGCAGCAATTTAGCACCTGGATTCGCCCACTTCAGGTTGTATCGAAACAAAAAAACATTTATTTGTTGGCACCCAACCAATTTGTACGTGATTGGGTTAGTGAGCACTTCCTTAGTGATATTCAATCTATTTTAGATGGCCTGGATAAAAATCCACCTCTTGTCTCTGTTGAAATCGGCAGTGAAAAATTAACTGACAACCCTGATAATTCCCGACCAGATTTTAATTCAAATGTTGCTGCACCTGCAAAACAAAAACGAAACTCTACGCTAAATCCTAATTTCACCTTTGAATCTTTTGTTGAAGGTAAATCAAATCAACTTGCCCGTGCAGCTTCTATGCAAGTTGCACTTAATCCTGGTGAAAGTTATAACCCAATGTTAATTTATGGTGGTGTCGGTTTAGGTAAAACTCATTTAATGCATGCTATTGGTAATGACTTAATGAATCAAAATCCGGATGCAAATGTTGTTTATTTGCATTCAGAGCGTTTTGTTGCAGACATGGTAAAAGCATTGCAACATAATCGAATTAATGAATTCAAAGGGTATTATCGAACTGTTGATGCTTTATTAATTGATGACATCCAGTTTTTTGCTAAAAAGGAACGTTCACAAGAAGAGTTTTTTCATACTTTTAATGCTTTATTAGAAGATCAAAAACAAATCATTATGACCTGCGACCGTTATCCAAAGGAAGTTGATGGTTTAGAAGATCGATTAAAATCTCGCTTTGGCTGGGGTTTACCGGTTGCTATTGAGCCACCTGAATTAGAAACGCGTGTTGCTATTCTTTTAAGCAAAGCCTCTTTATCAAATGTTGAACTTCCAAACGAAGTTGCTTTTTTTATTGCTAAGCGTTTACCTTCAAATATTCGGGAACTTGAAGGTGCTTTACGACGTGTTATTGCTAATTCTTCATTTACTGGTAAACCAATTACATTAGAATTTGCAAAAGATGCTTTACGCGATTTATTAGCATTACAGGCTAAATTAGTCACAATAGAAAATATTCAAAAAATGGTCGTTGAATATTACAAAATTCGTCATGCTGATTTATTATCTAAAAGGCGCACTCGTTCTATTGTACGCCCTCGTCAAATGGCGATGGCATTATGTAAAGAATTAACAAACCACAGCCTTCCGGAAATCGGAGATGCCTTTGGTGGACGTGATCACACAACTGTTTTACATGCGTGTCGTAAAATTGTTGAATTAAAAGAAGAAAATACTGTTGTAAAAGAGGATTATACTAACCTGTTAAGAACACTAACAACATGATGTATATAACCTGTGGATAACTTTTGAAAACAATAAAAACAGCTGTTATTCACATGTTATCCACAGCATAATCAGTGTTTATTTCGTTTTTTTACACAAAGATATCATTAATCTAACTTATTGATATTTATAATAAAAAATGCCTTATCAACAGATATAGCTGCTACTAATAATAGTAATAATAAGTTAATATATATATTAATAATATATAAGGACAAATATGAAAATCAGTATTTCACGTGATGCAATACTAAACCCTTTGCAAATGGTTAACAGTGTCGTTGAGCGTAGGCAAACATTACCTATACTTTCAAATATATTAATCTCTGTTAAAAATAGTATTTTGTCTTTAACAGGAACAGATTTAGAAGTTGAAATAATTAACACCTGTAACATTGAAAATAATGAAGAAGGTGAAACAACTTTACCCGCTCGTAAACTTCTTGATATTTGTAAAGCGTTACCAGAAGGCTCAAATGTTGAAATTCTTATAGATGGTGAACGGGCAACTTTAAAATCCGGAAGAAGTCGTTTTACTCTTTCTACATTATCAGCAACCGAATTTCCAAGCATCGATGCACTAATTTCACCTTTTGAATTTGCTGTCTCACAAAAAATATTAAAAAAACTCATTGATCAAACTCAATTTTGTATGGCACAACAAGATGTTCGTTATTACTTAAATGGTTTAATGCTTGAGTTATCTCAAAATAAAATGATCGCTGTTGCAACTGATGGACACCGTCTTGCATTTTGCCAGTCAAAAGCAAATTTAAATCCTTCAGAAACACGGCAGGTTATTATTCCACGTAAAGCAATCAATGAAATTTCACGGTTACTTGAAGATACGGATGACGAAATTAACATATCATTAAGTGAAAATCATATTCGTATTAATTTCCCTAATATTACTTTTACTTCTAAATTGATTGATGGAAAATTTCCTGATTATCAGCAAGTTATTCCGCAGCAATGTGATAATGAAGTACGAAGTTCACGTAATCATTTATATCAAGCTTTTAATAGAACCTCTGTTTTATCAAATGAAAAATACCGTGGTATGCGCCTTCAGTTAAGTGAAAACCAGTTACAGGCAACCGTTCATAATCCTGAACAAGATGAAGCAGAAGAAGTCATTGAGGTCACTTATTCTGGTGATGAATTTGAAATAGGATTTAATGTCGCGTATTTGTTGGATGCTTTAAGTGCTATTAAATCAGATGAAGTTCTTATGCAATTAACTGATTCGAATCACAGTTGTTTATTATTTGGTACTGATGACATAGATAGTAAATATGTTGTTATGCCAATGCGTCTGTAAAATTCAAATTTTATGTTTTTAACTCAACTTGATATTCGTCAAGTTAGAAATCTTCATGAAATTAAAATAAAACCAAGCAAGCGTTGTAATTATATCTATGGTGCTAACGCGAGCGGTAAAACGAGCGTTTTAGAAGCTATTTATTTGCTCTCAATTGCTCGTTCTTTTCGTACAACTCATATTAAACATGTTATCTCACATGATCTTGACTTTTTACAGGTTTTTGCACGAATAGAAAATAATAAACAGGAAATCTCTGCCGTTGGTTTAGAACGATCAGCAAAAAAAACTCGCATTCGTATTAACGGTGCTGATGTCAAACAAGTCTCAGCATTAAGTGCTCTTCTTCCTGTTCAAATCATTAATCCTGATGTTCATAAATTATTAGAACAAGGGCCAAAATATCGCCGGCAATTTATTGATTGGGGTGTGTTCCACGTGGAACATGGTTTTTTGCTTGCCTGGCAGCAGTATTATCGGGTATTAAAACAACGAAACGCGGCCCTGAGAAAAAAACTTGTAAGAGATACTATAACCCTTTGGGATGAACAGTTAATACAACATGCTAAAACGATTACTTTATCGAGAGAAAACTATTTATCTGGATTTTTACCGATATTTAACCTATATGTAGAGAAATTAATGGAGCTTTCTGTTGAGCTTAAATATTCACGTGGCTGGAGTCCCGAATTAAGTTTTACTGAGACTCTACATAAAAATTTTGATAAAGATATTTATAAAGGATTTACAACACTCGGACCTCATCGAGCTGATCTCGAAATTTCACATAATGGTATATTAGTACAAAATTGCTTTTCTCGTGGACAACAAAAACTTTTAGTTTGTGCGATGCGATTAGCTCAAATTACGTATCTAAAGTCACAAAACAATCAACAATCCATTTTATTAGTTGATGATTTGGCTGCTGAGCTTGATTTAGAACACAGGCAGAACCTGATAGAATTGCTAATTGATACACAAGCACAGTTATTTGTGACTGCAACAGAGCATAATTCTTTTGTTTTACCCTCTGAAATTGAGTCCAAAAGGTTCCACGTGGAACACGGGATTTTAAAAGAAGTGGTACAATAATCCTCCAAAATTAGGAGTTTCAACCGTGAGCAATGAAAAGACATACGATTCTTCAAATATTAAAGTTCTAAAAGGGCTTGATGCTGTTCGAAAACGACCTGGTATGTATATTGGGGATACAGATGATGGCACGGGTCTTCATCATATGGTTTTTGAGGTAGTTGATAACTCAATTGATGAAGCGTTAGCGGGACATTGTGATGAAATTAATATTATTATTCATACCGATGGTTCAGTGTCTGTAAAAGATAATGGTCGTGGTATTCCAGTAGATTTTCATGAAGAAGAAGGCCGCTCTGCAGCTGAAGTTATTCTTACAGTTCTACATGCTGGTGGTAAATTTGATGATAACTCATACAAAGTTTCCGGTGGATTGCACGGTGTAGGCGTTTCGGTTGTTAATGCCCTTTCAGAATCTCTGAAATTGACTATTCGCCGAGACGGTAAAATCTACCAGCAAGATTATTCTCTTGGTGATCCTCTAGGTGAATTAAAAGCCATTGATGAAACTGAAAATACGGGTACAGAAATTCGTTTTAAACCTAGCACAGAAATATTTGCTCTCACTGAATATCACTATGATATTTTAGCTAAAAGAGTACGTGAACTTTCCTTTTTGAATTCTGGTGTTTGCATTACTCTTTTAGATGAGCGTGACGGTAAATCTGATAAATTCATGTATGAAGGTGGTATAAGAGCTTTCGTAGAACACTTAAATCGCAATAAAACACCATTACATCAGTCAGTTTTTTACTTTAATGTCGAAAAAGATGATGTTGTTGTTGAAGCTGCATTACAGTGGAATGACTCTTATCAGGAAAATATTTTTTGTTTTACCAATAATATTCCGCAACGTGATGGTGGTACGCATTTAGCAGGTTTACGTGGCGCATTAACCCGCTCTATGAATAGCTTCATTGATAGCCAGGGGAATGCTAAAAAAGCAAAAGTAAGTACATCGGGTGATGATGCTCGCGAAGGTTTGACCGCTGTGTTATCAGTAAAAGTACCTGATCCGAAGTTTTCTTCACAAACTAAAGATAAACTGGTTTCTTCAGAAGTAAAAAGTATTGTTGAATCTGTAATGGGTGAAAAATTTCAGGAATTTCTATTGGAAAATCCAGCTGATGGTAAAGCAATTGCTTCTAAAGTGGTAGATGCGGCACGTGCCCGTGAAGCTGCACGTAAAGCACGAGAAATGACTCGGCGCAAAGGTGCACTTGATATTGCAGGTTTACCTGGAAAATTAGCGGATTGTCAGGAAAAAGATCCTGCTTTATCAGAAATATTCCTTGTGGAAGGAGACTCTGCGGGAGGTTCCGCAAAACAAGGCCGTAATCGTAAGACTCAGGCTATTTTGCCATTAAAAGGTAAAATTCTTAATGTAGAAAAAGCCCGTTTTGATAAAATGCTGTCGTCTGTTGAAATAGGTACTTTAATCACTGCACTAGGTTGTGGTATCGGTAAAGACGAATTTAATATCGATAAACTGCGTTATCACCGAATTATTATTATGACGGATGCTGATGTCGATGGTTCTCATATCCGAACCTTATTATTGACCTTCTTTTATCGCCAAATGTCTGAATTGGTTGAGAATGGTTATATTTATATTGCCCAACCTCCGCTCTATAAAGTTAAAAAAGGTAAACAGGAACGCTATGTAAAAGATGATATCGAACTTGCGAGTTATTTATTACAAGTCGCGTTAGATAATACTGAATTATTTGTAAATGCAAATGCTCCGGCATTAAGTGGCCAGGCATTAGAAACACTGGCTAATCAATATATTGTTGTAATGGAAAGTATAAAACGTTTATCACAACGTTACCCTTCTGCTATTTTAGAAAAAATGTTAACGATGTCAGCGTTAGACAGTAATATGGATAAAGAAAAGGCTCAAGAATGGTTTAAAGAATTAGAGAATCGACTTGCTACGGATGAAACAAACTTAAGTTATAAAATAAGTGTTGATAATATTGAAGGTGAATCAAATCATTGGTGTACAAAAATTATTGTTTTACGTCATGGTATTACAACTGAAAAAATTATTGATCGTGATTTTTTTGACTCCGGTGAATACTTAGCAATAAAAACACTTGCTGAACAATTACAAGAATTACTTAGTGATAGCGCATATATTCAACGCGGTGAACGACAACAAGCGGTTTCTTCTTTTAAACAAGTCATGCAATGGTTAATGGAAGAAGCAAAACGTGGTCAGCATATTCAGCGTTATAAAGGTTTGGGTGAAATGAATCCTGAGCAATTATGGGAAACCACTTTAGACTCTGAAAATAGACGTTTATTACAGGTTCAAATTGAAGATGTGATCGCTGCAGATGAAATTTTCACCACATTAATGGGTGATCAGGTTGAGCCACGACGTGAGTTCATTGAAACAAATGCATTAAATACTGCAAATCTGGATGTTTAAAATTAAGATGTATAAAATCGAGATATTTAAAGACAGTTGGTAAAATAAAGGTTTTTACTACATAGGACAAGGTGAAACCTCTGGTTGAGAGAGTAGCTTGGGCTGCGCAAAGCTCACAAACAAAGATTTAGAGGGTTATAGCAATAAATAACTTATTTGCGAACTCCGCGTCCTATGTAGTATAAATATTCAAAGATTAATAACTTCGCAACTGCCCAACTAATAATCCCTGAATTTTTACCCTTGATGCGTCAAAAATCATAGGTTCAAGATTCTGGTTTTCAGGGCTTAATTCAATACTGCCGTTTTTTAGTTTTTTATACCTTTTTAAGGTCGCTTCCTGATCGTCAATTAAGGCAACAACAACATCACCGAATTGAGCTGTATTTTGTGGCTCAATAATGACAATGTCACCATCCAGGATACCAATATCGATCATTGAGTCCCCTTTGATTTGCAAGGCATATCTATCCTTGCCAACAAACATTTCACTTAAGTTAATTTCCCCATGATCATGTATTGCTTCAATGGGATGGCCCGCGGCAATCCGCCCAACTAATGGGAGGGTTGTGGAGTTACTCAGTGCATCATCAGCAAGACGAATACCGCGCCAGCCACGCTCGGGTGCTGCCAACAAACCTTTGTTTCGCAAATTTTGAACATAACGATGAATTGTTCCCTTTGAATTTACTTCCATAGCTTTTCCTATTTCAACCAGGGTCGGGCTGTGACCGTGTTTGATAATAAAAGCATGAATAAAATTTAAGATGCGTTTTTCGAGTAATGTTGGCATATTGTTCTCTAATCGTTCTCAATGAATTAAGTGTAGAGGACAAAAAGAGAACTTTCAAGTAAATTTTTGATTATCGCTAAAATATTTGTAAGACAAATCTTACAAAATTTTCAGATTTATCTTACAGATATGAAAAATAACTCTAGGTAATATTGAATTTTAAGTTAAAGAGAGATGGGGATGATGGAAAATATAAATAATAAGAAAAATCGTAGCGGTGAAAATACTCAATCTGCATATCGTACGAGTCGTTTTTATTGTGTAGCAACACAATGGTATTTTTCAGTGCGAGAAAAAGAAGATCAAGGACCCTATTCGAGTAAATTATCTGCGGAAAAAGAATTAAAAATGTATTTATCAGATTATGAGTATTTTAATGAAAATAATAGTCAGCTAATAGTAAATACGATTAAATTAATTTAATTAAAAACTATCCCAGATATTTTCTGAAAACTCATCAGGTGTATTCGTTTTAGCAATCGCTTCCGGTTGCGTTATATTCTCTGGATTAGTATTAATTTTTGGCTCAAGAATTTTGTAAGCATCAAAGGCGTTTGTACTTAATATTTTATTTTCCAGTGAAATATGAGAATGTTGTTTTTGATGTTCAAGTTGAAGTTTTTTGCCGCTCAAATTAGTTGGCAAAGTTGGAACAAACAATATTAACTTTTGTTGATCTAAACCTAACAAACATGGCAAAGGTTTACTTAAACTATTGTTTGTATTGTAGCTGACATGAATAGGTAAAACATGATGAGTTAAAATTCGTAATCCAAATTGCACATCACCCTTTTCAGAAAAATGTAACCATTTAACCTGGGCCAATGCCCACGGAGCTAATGCATGTTCTCGAACTGCAACAAGTTCATTGTGTTTTAAGCTATCGATAGTTTTAACATTAACGCTCAGTTGATAACCACCTTTACTGTAATCTAGCAAAATACTTTTAGCAAAATTGAAAACTTTATGTATTCCGCTTTCGGTCCAGTTAGCTTCCGGGATAGATTCATTAATGTTGTTTTCATAAACCTTACCCCATACATCTTCTTCTTGTTCGGATGTACTTAAAAAATGATCCAAGTTTAACGTACCACCATTAGCCGGATTATTAATTGGTTCAATTGTTAGTGTCGATTCAAAATCAATTGAATTATTCGGTAAATCAATAGAAACTTCATCATAAGCCGGCTGGTTTTGCTGGTTTAAAACAAAGTGAATGGCTGTAATGCTAGTAACGATGTCAACAAAACCGGTCCCCTCTTTTCGGACATCAGTTCTTAAATGATTTCGTGTCCAGTTTGATAATAACGATAAAATAGTTGATTTAGATAAAACGTGTTTTCCAATTTTAATAAAATCATTTTCATCGACTTTTTTAATATAGCCGGTTAACAATGTTTTTAATTTTGCGGTTGAAAAGCAATGCCGATCTACTGTTTGTTTAGTTTTGTCATTACGTGTTCCAACAAGATAAGGAGGAACATCACTTAATAAATTTAATGTAAAGCACGTTTCTTTTTCAGCAGGTTCTTTTGTTAATATTTCAGAATGCTTAATCCACAATGGCATGAGATTGAGCACTTCCTGCATATTCTTTTTACCAAGATCATTACTCGGAAGTAATGACAGTAATAACAGTTTTTTAAACTCATATTCAATCGTTGTTTTATTTTGAGTATCTGAAAAATTACGATAGTTTTTATTAAACAGTTTAAATTTTTCGGCTTGTTTGTAACACCAGAATATTTGTTGCCATGATCCTTTTGAATACGACTGGTAACTCAAACGCTGGGTGCATAAAATTTGCGAGGTATAAATAAGAGAACGATGTAACGCAAGAGAAAAAGGTTTTTTCCAGCCAAAAGGTTTTTTTGTAATCAATTTTTTTAAAATGATTTGATAACCTTTTAAAATTTGATTTAACAATGAAGTGGTGACATGAATGACATTGCGGGTCTTGGTTCCTAAGGGCAACGAAATATCAGTAAAATATTGAGATAATCGTGGATAAAGTAAAGATAGTGTTGGCGCAATAGCTTCAAGAAATTCCAGATGTTGAGCCAATGAATTTTTTTGTTGATTTACTTTTTTTAAGGCGTGGTAAATTTGTTTGATGGATTCACCGGTACTACCAAGTGGCAATTCTTCTATCCATTTTTTTACGGCGGTGGGATGAATATTAATACACGTATCTGTTTGGTTTGCTTGCGCTGTGTTGCGGTTGGTCACGAGTATATATAATCCATATAAATAATAAGTGATTTTGCTAGCAGCGAAAAATTAATGCAAGTCAAATTCCAGTAATTAGTTGTAATTTTAGTAGTTATACTCGTTCAACCTCAAGCTATGTATGTGATATTTAACACAAATTTGCATTCGCCATGATTCTATCAGCATTCATAAAATGATATTTGGCTAAACTTTAAGCAGACCGTACAATAGCGCATCTTAACTTTTAATGATTTACAGGTAATTTGGATTCATGTTTTATCAACAACAATTTGACGTCATTATTGTCGGTGGTGGCCATGCCGGTACTGAAGCGGCACTTGCTTCAGCCAGAATGGGTATGTCTACGTTATTGTTGACTCATAATATTGAGACATTAGGCCAAATGAGTTGCAATCCCGCGATTGGTGGTATCGGTAAAGGTCATTTAGTCAAAGAAATTGATGCGCTAGGTGGTCTAATGGCGCAAGCGATTGATAAATCTGGTATTCAGTTTCGTATATTAAATGCAAGTAAAGGCCCTGCCGTTCGTGCAACCCGGGCGCAAGCGGATCGACTTTTATATAAACAAGCTGTCCGCGAAGTATTAGAAAATACGGAAAACCTCACTCTTTTTCAGCAATCGGTTGATGATTTGATAGTTGAGAACGATAAAGCGGTGGGGGTTGTGACCCAAATGGGCCTAAAATTCCGGGCAAAAGCGGTTGTTTTAACCGTCGGCACCTTTTTAGGTGGCCTTATTCACATCGGACAATCTAATTTTGAAGGTGGTCGAGCCGGTGATCCGCCGTCAAACACCTTATCACGCCGTTTACGTGCCTTGCCTTTTAATGTACAGCGTCTCAAAACGGGTACCCCGCCCCGTATTGATGGCAAAACGATTGATTTTAGCCAGTTAGAAAAACAGCCGGGTGACACCCCTACTCCGGTTTTTTCATTCTTAGGAAAAATTGAAGATCACCCCGAGCAAACCAGTTGTTTTATTACTTATACTAATGAAAAGACACATGATGTTATTCGTGGCGGTTTAGATCGCTCACCCATGTACAGCGGGGTGATTGAAGGCGTGGGTCCACGCTATTGTCCGTCAATTGAAGATAAAGTGGTACGATTTGCTGATAAAATCTCCCATCAGATCTTTGTTGAGCCAGAAGGTTTAACCACACACGAAATATATCCCAACGGAATTTCGACCAGTTTACCCTTTGATGTGCAGCTCGAACTCGTTCGCTCGATAAAAGGTTTTGAAAATGCTTTTATCATGCGACCCGGATATGCAATTGAGTATGATTATTTTGATCCGCAAGAATTATGTCCCTCACTTGAAACCAGGTTTGTCGAAGGTTTATTTTTTGCTGGCCAAATTAATGGCACAACCGGTTATGAAGAGGCGGCTGCGCAAGGTTTGATTGCGGGTATGAATGCCGCATTAAAAGTTCAGGGGAAAGAGCCCTGGACACCACGTCGCGACGAAGCCTACATTGGTGTATTAATTGACGATTTAATTACCATGGGAACGCAAGAACCCTACCGTATGTTTACGTCGAGAGCAGAATATCGATTGATCTTGCGTGAAGACAATGCAGATTTGCGTTTAACTGAAAAAGGACGTGAATTAGGTTTAGTAAATGATGAACGTTGGCAGCAATTCGAAGCAAAACGAGATGCAATCGAAGCAGAACAACAACGTTTACACGATGTTTTTGTAAGACCTGATCAAGTTTCAGTCAGTGAACAAGAGCGCGTTTTCAAAAAGCCATTAATTCGTGAAGCACGACTGGAAGATTTATTACGTCGTCCTGATGTGAGTTATGATTCTCTGATGAGTTTATCAACAGAGAATCCGGAAATTGATCCAATAATTGCGGAACAAGTTGAGATTCAGGCGAAATATTCAGGTTACATTGAACGTCAGCGTGATGAAATTGAACGTACGCAACGCCATAATGATAAGGTAATACCAGAGTCATTTGAGTATTCAGATATTTCTGGTTTGTCGAATGAAGTTCAGGAAAAGTTAATAAAAATAAAACCAGCAACTATAGGTCATGCTTCGCGTATACAAGGTGTTACGCCTGCTGCAATTTCATTGATTTTAGTGATGTTAAAAAAACAAAGCCGTTCAGGTAGTAAAACGGCAAATAAAAACGTAAAAGAAGCCTGATTTTTTAGTAAATATAAAAATAATATATGTGAAGTCAACGGAATATTTTTTAAAAATAAAAGTCATACCTACGGATATAACAATAAACGAAAATTAAGGAGAAGAAGATGAAACATTTATTAGTATTGATCAGTTTAGTTGTTTTAGCACCGACTATGTCAGTGGCAAGTGATAATGGTTTGATATCAAAAAAGAGCCATTACAGTGTAAAAGTCACTTTAGATCGCTTAGAAAATGCATTACGCAAAAAAGGCATTACGATAGTCACACGTTGGAGCCATGATGCCGGGGCAAAAAAAGTGGGTATTGCTTTACGTCCAACTGAATTATTAATTTTTGGTAACCCTAAGCTTGGTAGCCATTTTTTCACGAGTAATCAAACAGCGGGTATTGATTTACCGATGAAAGCCCTGGCCTGGAAAGATAAAAATGGCCAGGTTTGGTTAACCTACAACGATGCAGCTTATATCGCGAATCGGCACGGTATTGATAATCGTCCAAAAATTGTTAAAAAAATGACCGGTGCGTTAAATAGTTTATCTAATGTTGCGACTGGAAATAAATAAAGTATGATATTTTTGTGAGTCAGCCAGATTTAAATGAAATATTATCAAAAGGCCTGCGCCAGCTAAATTTGGCGCAGCCGCTTGATGACAAGCAACAATCCAGCTTAATTAACTATGTTGAGTTATTAAATAAGTGGAACAAAGCGTATAACCTGACTGCCGTACGAAAACCAGAGCAAATGATAACGCGTCATTTACTCGATAGTTTGTCGATTTGTCCTTATCTTCGTGGTAAAAGGCTATTAGATGTCGGAACTGGTGCAGGTTTGCCAGGTATCCCACTTGCTATTGTTTTCCCCGAACGTCAGTTTACCCTGCTTGATAGTAATAATAAAAAGACAAGATTTGTTGTTCAGGCAGTTTCAGAGCTCGAGTTACCCAATGTAGATGTGGTACAGTCGAGAGTCGAAGAATTTGAATCAGATGTGCTTTTTGACACCATAATTACCCGCGCTTATTCCACTATTGGGGGTATGATAGAACAAACATCGCACTTACTCGCGGTGGATGGCATTTTTTTAGCAATGAAAGGTATTAACCCCCTTGCTGAGATTGATGAGTTATCTTCAGAATATACTATTGAACAAACTCATGCGATTAATGTGCCTGGTCTTGATGAAGTAAGACACTTATTAGAAATTAAAAAATTAGCCAAGTAAATAAACCACCATACATATAAATTTAGGAGTGGTCAGAATGAGCAAGATTATTGCTATTGCAAATCAAAAAGGCGGAGTGGGTAAAACGACGACCTGCATCAATCTTGCTGCATCATTAGCAGCGACGCATCGAAATGTTTTGTTGATCGACTTAGATCCGCAAGGCAATGCAACCATGGGTAGCGGAGTCGATAAAAACTCAACAGAATTTTCTACCTGTGATTTATTACTGGGTGATGTTGTGCTTTCTGATTTAGTCGTTAAAAGAGCAACAAATGAAGATGTTCAATACGACATTTTGCCCGGTAATGGTGATTTAACCGCAGCCGAAGTCGCGTTAATGCAAATGCCAAATCGCGAACGCCAATTACGTAATGCATTAGAGAATGTGCGTGATCAATATGACTATATATTAATAGACTGCCCGCCTTCGTTAAATATGCTGACACTAAATGCGTTAGTGGCAGCAAATTCTGTGATGATTCCCATGCAGTGTGAATATTATGCGTTGGAAGGATTATCAGCATTAATGGAAACCGTTGAAAGTATTCGCAGCACGGTTAATCCAGAATTACATATTGAAGGCTTACTTCGCACCATGTACGACCCGCGTAATAATCTGGCAAATGATGTGTCAGGTCAATTATTACTGCATTTTCCAAAAAAAGTTTATCGTACTGTTATTCCACGAAATGTACGTTTGGCTGAAGCGCCAAGCCATGGTATTCCCGTCATCAGTTATGATAAATCATCACGAGGTGCTCTTGCTTATTTAGCATTAGCCGGCGAAATTTTACGTAACGATGAAAATGCCACATTGGTTGGTGCCAGCGCTTAATTAGCGCAAGTTTGTATAGGTTAAGAATTTAAAATGGCTAAAAAGCGTGGTTTAGGTAAAGGGTTAGAAGCGTTATTGGGTTCTGGTGTGAACCATTTAAAAGAAGATATTGCGGCAACAGAAACAGAACAAACATCATACAATGCAGAATTCCAGCGTTTAGCGATCGATGTTATTCAACGTGGTCGTTATCAACCGCGTACCAATTTTAATCTTGATGCACTTCAGGAATTAGCAGATTCCATAAAAGCGCAAGGTGTGGTGCAACCCATCGTTGTTCGCCCGCTTTCAGCAACACCTGGTCAATATGAATTAGTCGCAGGTGAGCGTCGTTGGCGTGCAGCACAGCTTGCTGAGTTACATGAAATTCCCGCTATTATTCGTAATATATCTGATCAAGAAACCATGGCAGTGGCGTTAATAGAAAATATTCAGCGCCAGGATTTAAATCCAATTGAAGAAGCAAAAGCATTAGTTCGTTTAGTTGAAGAATTTGGGTTAACCCATCAGGAAGCAGCCGATGCAGTAGGTCGTTCACGCGTTTCTGTTTCTAACCTGTTGCGTTTATTAACGTTAGAAACCGATGTTCGCCATATGCTTGAAGATGGTCAAATAGAAATGGGTCATGCCCGCGCAATTTTAGGTTTAGATACGAAGCAACAATTAAAAGCAGCGCGCGAAGTTGCTAAGAAAGGTTTATCGGTTCGTGAGACAGAACAGCTCGTTCGTCGTTTAAATAAACCTGAAGATGAAAAAGTAGAAAAAGCAGGACTTGATCCTGATACACGTCGTTTACAAGAAGAACTTTCAGAAAAACTGGGTGCAAAAGTTGTTTTTCAGCACGGTAATAATGGTAAAGGTAAAATGTTGATACATTATAATAGTATTGATGAGCTCGATGGCATTTTGGACCATATTCAATAATTCAAAAAACAATTGTAAGTGAGTATTTTTAAAATTAGTTAGTGACAATCAATTTAAGATTAACGATTAAAAGAAACAATTATATTTAGTCCTATGGGGATTAACCTAACAATTATTTACCGGGTGACGGGCTTTTTATTTATGGTCTTTAGCCCCGTTTTAGTATTACCGATTGTGATTTCTCTTTGGAATCAGGATGGTCTGTCTCATTATTTTATTTTAAGTTTTATTGTTCAGTTCTCTATTGGCCTTTTAATCTGGTATCCGTACCGAAATCAAAAATACAGTTTACGACGACGAGAAGGTTTTTTGGTTGTTGTTGTCTTCTGGATACTACTAAGTTTATTGGGCGCATCAATCTTTGTTTTTGTTTTAAACCTTTCCTATGTTGATGCCATTTTCGAATCGGTTTCCGGTTTAACAACAACCGGTGCTACGGTGATTACAGGGCTAGATAATTTGCCCGCTTCAATTCTTTTTTATCGTCAGGAACTACAGTGGTTTGGTGGTATGGGTTTAATCATGCTGGCAGTGGCAATCATGCCAATGTTAGGGATTGGTGGTATGAAAATGTACCTTGCAGAAACACCCGGACCAATGAAAGAAGAAAAAATGACACCGAGAATAGTGAACAGTGCAAAACTACTTTGGGTTATTTATTTAGGTTTAACAATTTTATGTGCTTTAGCTTACTGGTTGGCAGGCATGTCCCCTTTTGATGCGATATCACATAGCATGTCAACTTTATCCACCGGTGGTTTTTCAACTCATGATGACAGCATTGGCTATTTTAACAGTACAGCGATAGATTATATTGCGATTGTTTTTATGCTGGTTGGTGGCATTAATTTCAGTGTTCATTTTCTGGTATTACAAAATAGAAGCTTGAAATATTACTGGCAGAATACCGAAGTTAAAATATTTTTATTATTTGTTTTATTTATGGTTTTTTTTGTAACTTTGTCATTGCATTTAACTTCGCATCAAAGTACGTTTTTTGAAGAACTAAAAAATGCAGCATTTGAAATCGTTTCAGTGGTAACAAGTACAGGCTTTGGTCTGGCTGATTTTTCAGTCTGGCCACTTTATTTACCTGTATTAATGATTTTTATTAGTTTTGTTGGCGGTTGTGGTGGTTCAACTGCTGGTGGTATGAAAGTAATGCGCGTTTCCATGTTAATAAAATTAGTCTGGCATGAAATAAAAAAATTAATTCATCCGCATGGTGTTTTTATTATTAAGTTTGGTGGTTACCAGGTATCAAGAAATATACAACAAAATATTTTAGGATTTTTTTCGATCTATGCAATTACATTTGTTTTTTTAATGTTTTTAATGATGATGGTAACAGACGTTGATCAAATCACTGCGTTTTCAGCAATTGCAACAAGTATGAATAACCTGGGACCAGGTTTAGGTGAAGTAACACAGAATTTTAATTCTATTAGTAGCGTTGGAAAAATGATTGCAGCGAGTGCAATGCTACTTGGGCGGTTGGAAGTGTTTTCCATATTGGTATTGTTTCACCCTTTATTCTGGCGTACATAATTTAAAAGTTAGCATTGAGTTATTCGTGCCGTAAGAATTATTCGTTACTCAATAATTGAAAGGGAAAACTCATAATTGATGGGTGTTACATGGGATGTATTGTCTTATATAGTATAGGGTTATAAATCAACATTTGAGATATTTATGTGTTTTAATGGTATTTAATCCATAAAACTGATAATTCTTGTAAATTTATTGGGTTATTAAATGAAATTATTGACCCTCATTCGAGCCTCGATTATAATTCGCGCGCCTTGAACTTGTAGAGTGCTTTTTTGAAGATGTCGACGATGCAATCCGTAACAAATAACGCATTTTCCCATACTCTACGTAAGATATTGCTGGTTCAGACTGGTCTGGTTGTTATCACAGCGGTGGTGCTTACCTGGCTCAAAGGGCACGAATTTTTTCTGGCAACGCTCTATGGTGGTGCCGTTATCATAGTCAGTACCATATATTTTGGTTGGCGACTAAAGATTGCAACACAAGCAGTCGATAATAAGCCCTCTGTTAATTCAGTTGAGCTATTTAAAGGCATTTTTCTTCGTTTTGTGTTGGTAATTGTTTTACTCGCATTGGGGCTGGGTTGGCTGAAGTTGGCACCCGCAGGTGTTTTGTCTGGCTTTATTGTTGCCCAGTTGGCGTTTTGGTTTAGTCGTAGTAGCTATGGAGTAACAAGGCGCAAGTAAGCGCTTGTTTGCAAACGAATTTTTTAAAATTTTTTAGGTATAAGAATCACATGTCAAGTGAAGCAATTTCTTCTGCAGATTATATTAAGCACCATTTAACTAATTGGACCTATGGTCAATTCCCGGAAAGCAGCGAGCATGCTGGTCATTGGGGGTTCGCACATACAGCGGCTGAAGCGAAATCAATGGGTTTTATGGCGATTCATGTTGATACCATGTTGTGGTCTATGATTACGGGCTTAATTTTTGTCTATTTTTTCAGTAAAGCAGCAAAATCAGCAACAGCGGGTGTTCCAACGGGCTTACAAAACTTTGTTGAGATGATTGTTGAGTTTATTAATACCAGTGTTCGGGGTTCATTTACGGCTAAAAACGATATGGTTGCGCCTTTAGCTTTAACCGTTTTTGTTTGGATTTTCTTAATGAATTTAATGGATTTAGTGCCGGTTGACTGGATTCCATCACTTGCAGGTTTAATTGGTGAAACGTTCTTCGGTGCCGATCCACACCATGTTTATATGAAGGTCGTGCCTTCTACTGATCCAAATGCCACAATTGGTATGGCCTTCTCAGTTTTCTTCCTGGTGCTATATTATAGCTTCAAGAACAAGGGTATTAGTGGTTTCACTGCGGAACTTACTTTAATGCCTTTCCAGTCAAAAAATAAGGTAGTCCAGGGACTCTTTATACCAGTAAATTTTATTTTGGAATTTGTTTCATTAATCGCTAAGCCGATTTCACTGGCTTTACGACTGTTCGGTAACATGTATGCCGGCGAAATGATTTTCATCCTGATTGCAATTATGTTCAATGCAGGATTAGTAATGGCGTCGTTAGGTGGAGTCCTCCAACTTGGTTGGGCGATTTTCCATATTTTGATTATCACGTTACAAGCGTTCATCTTTATGACGCTGACTATCGTGTATCTTGATATGGCACATAGCGAGCACTAAAACGTTTTATAGATTTTAACTTTTTTAAATTTTTAAGTATTAGGAGAATAATATGACTGACGCAATTGCAATGTTATACGTAGCAGGCGCTTTAATGATGGGTTTAGGTGCACTTGGTGCAGCTATCGGTATCGGTATCTTAGGTGGTCGTTTCTTAGAAGGCGCAGCACGTCAACCAGAACTTATCCCAATGTTACGTACACAGTTCTTCATCGTTATGGGTCTTGTTGATGCGGTACCTATGATTGCGGTTGGTATTTCAATGTACATCTTATTCGCAGTTGCTGCGGTATAAGAACTCTACGATATAAAAATCTGTAGAGTTTATTAAATCCAACTTTAAATTAAAGTAAGGCTTTTATAATGAATATAAACCTCACCCTGATCGGACAATCGATTACGTTCCTTTTCTTTGTCATGTTTGTGATGAAGTTTGTCTGGCCTCCTTTGGTTGCGGCATTAGATGAGCGTAAGAAAACGATTGCTGATGGACTCGCAGCTGCTGAAAAAGGCAAAAACGACGGTGAACTCGCTAAGCAAAAAGTGCTTGATACCTTGAAAGAAGCGAAAGATAAAGCTCAAGATATCATTAACCTTGCTGAAAAACGCGCGAGCGAAATCGTTGAAGAGTCAAAAGAAAATGCACGTGCAGAAGGCGAACGTATTATTGCTGCTGCCAATGCAGAACTTGAACAGGAAGTAAATCGGGCTCGCGAACAATTGCGTGGACAAGTAGTTTCACTTGCAGTATCGGGTGCTAGTAAAGTGCTCAAGCGTGAAATCGATGAAAAAGCTAACGAAGATCTACTTAAAGATCTGGTTGCTCAACTGTAAATTAGAGGACGTTGACGATGGCAGAAAAAAGCACTATTGCTCGTCCCTATGCTCAGGCAGCATTTGATATCGCAAAAGAAACAGGCGATTTAAAAAGCTGGTCTGAGATGCTGCAAGTTATTGCGGCAGTTTCATCTGATGCGGCCATGAGCGATATGATTAGCAATCCTTCTATCGAAAGAGAAAAGATTGTTGAAATTATTGTTGATGTTTGTGCAGATAAATTAAATGACACAGGCAAAAGCTTTGTAAAAGTTCTGGCCGAAAATGGTCGTTTAAATGTTGCTGTTGAAATTGCTCAGGGTTATGAAGAGCACCGCGCAGAGGCAGAAAAAACAGTTGAAGCAGAAGTAACTTCCGCATTTCCATTAAATGAAACACAAATTTCTTCAGTAAAAGACGCGTTGAAAAAACGTTTAGGTCGCGAAGTAAATTTGGTAACTAAAATCGACGAATCAATTGTCGGCGGCGCAATTATTCGCGCAGGTGATTTAGTCATTGATGGTTCTGTAAATGGTCAACTTGAAAAACTCGCTAACTCGTTAATGGGTTAACTTGATTGATTAAATCAAGCAAAAGTTTCTAAATATTTTATAAATTTTAAGGATTACAACTATGCAATTGAATCCATCTGAAATCAGCGAACTGATTAAGAAACGGGTCGAAGGCTTTGATGCAGGCACAGAAGCCCGCAATGAAGGTACCGTTGTTAGTGTGGCTGATGGTGTTGTCCGTATTCACGGATTAAACGACGTTATGTCTGGGGAAATGATTGAGTTCCCGGGAAATACTTACGGTATGGCGCTTAATCTGGAGTCAGATTCTGTTGGTGCGGTAATCTTAGGTGATTACGAGCAGATTACAGAAGGCGACAAAGTTAAATGTACGGGTCGAATTTTAGAAGTGCCAACGGGTGAAGCAATGCGCGGTCGTGTTGTTGATGCGTTGGGTATTCCAATTGATGGCAAAGGCCCGATTAAAGCCGAATCTACTTCTCCAATTGAAAAAGTAGCACCAGGCGTTATGGCGCGTAAATCAGTTGATCAACCTGTTCAGTTAGGTTTGAAATCAGTTGATGCAATGGTGCCAATTGGTCGTGGTCAACGTGAATTAATCATCGGAGATCGTCAGACTGGTAAAACAGCTATCGCTATCGATGCCATCATCAACCAAAAAGATACGGGTGTTACATGTATCTATGTTGCGATTGGTCAAAAAGCTTCTTCTGTTGCGAACGTAGTTCGTAAGTTAGAAGAACATGGCGCCATGGAACACACAATCATTGTTGCGGCTAACGCATCTGATTCAGCAGCGATGCAATTTATTGCACCTTATGCTGGTTGTTCAATGGGAGAATACTTCCGCGATAAAGGCGAAGACGCTTTAATCGTATATGATGATTTAACCAAGCAAGCCTGGGCATATCGTCAGGTATCATTATTATTACGTCGTCCTCCAGGTCGTGAAGCCTATCCGGGTGATGTTTTCTATTTACACTCACGTTTATTAGAGCGTTCAGCACGTATCAATGCTGATGAAGTAGAAAAGAATACTAATGGCGCGGTAAAAGGTAAAACAGGTTCATTAACTGCATTACCAATTATTGAAACACAAGCCGGTGACGTATCTGCATTCGTACCTACTAATGTTATCTCGATTACTGACGGACAAATCTTCCTTGAGTCTGATTTGTTTAACGCCGGTATTCGTCCTGCAATTAACGCGGGTCTTTCAGTATCGCGTGTTGGTGGTGCTGCTCAAACTAAAATCATCAAGAAGTTAGGTGGTGGTACGCGCTTAGCACTTGCGCAATATCGTGAATTAGCGGCATTCGCTCAGTTCGCTTCTGATTTAGATGAAGCGACTCGTAACCAGATTGAACGTGGTCAACGTGTAATGGAACTCATGAAGCAAAAGCAATACTCACCGATGAAAGTTGCTGAGCAAGCATTCTCTTTATATGCTGCTAACGAAGGTTATTTAGATGGTGTTGAAGTTGCTAAAATTGTCGATTTTGAATCCGCGATGCAGGCATATATGAAGTCAAACAATGCTGAGCTTATCGCTAAAATCAATGACACCGGTGATTTTAATGATGAAATCGAAGGCGCCATGAAAGCGGCTCTTGATAAGTTCAAAGACAGCGCGACCTGGTAGATCATGGTAGAAGTTAGTAACCGGAGTTTATAAGTAATGGCTAGCGGCAAAGAGATTCGTACACAGATTAGCAGTGTTCAGAACACGCAAAAAATTACGCGCGCAATGGAAATGGTTGCAGCGAGTAAAATGCGTAAAGCACAAGATCGTATGCACGCTTCCCGTCCTTATGCGGACAAGATTCGTGCTGTAATACATCATCTTGCTTTTGCACATTCTGAATACAAACATTCATATCTTGAACATCGTGATATTAAACGAGTAGGTTTTATTGTTGTTTCTTCTGACCGTGGTTTATGTGGCGGTTTAAACAACAATCTATTCCGAAAAACTTTGACTGCAATGCAGGAATGGCAAGATAAGAAGATTAATGTTGATTTGTGTACTATTGGTTCAAAGGCAACAAGCTTTTTCAAGAGTGTAAGTGACATTAAAGCATCGGCAACACACTTAGGCGATACACCTGGCGTGACTGATATTATCGGTACCGTCAAAGTAATGTTGGATGCCTATGATAACGGTGAAATTGATCGTTTGTATGTCGTTTATAACCGTTTTGTAAATACCATGACACAAGATCCAACAATTGTTCAAATGCTCCCTGTTATGCAGGAAGAAGAAGATAAGGAACTTGTTCATTACTGGGATTATATTTATGAACCCGATGCGAAAGTTGTGCTTGATGGTTTATTGATTCGTTACATCGAATCGCAAGTGTACCAGGGTGTTATTGAAAACGTGGCCTGTGAAATGGGCGCACGCATGGTAGCGATGAAAGCCGCTTCCGATAATGCAGGTGACTTAATTGGAGACTTGCAACTGGTTTATAACAAAGCACGTCAGGCAGCGATCACACAAGAGCTGTCAGAGATTGTTGCTGGTGCATCTGCTGTTTAACCTTAATTACAAGGTTAAGATGGCTACGAAAAGAATTGCTAAATTTATAGGGGAACTGAGATGAGTTCTGGAAACGTTGTACAAATCATTGGTGCTGTTGTTGACGTGAAATTTTCACGTGATGCAATGCCAGGTATTTATAATGCACTTACTGTTGCAGACACGGGTTTAACACTCGAAGTTCAACAACAGTTAGGTGATGGTGTTATCCGTGCAATTGCGATGGGAACCAGTGATGGTTTGAAACGCGGCATGGCAGCAGTTGATACTGGTGCACCGATTCAAGTGCCAGTAGGTCAAGGTACATTAGGTCGTGTAATGGATGTTTTAGGCAAGCCAATTGATAATGCCGGCGAAGTTAAAGCAGATAAATATATGCCGATTCACCGTAAGCCACCTGCTTATGATGAACAATCTTCAGCTATTGAAATACTCGAAACAGGTATCAAAGTAATCGATTTAATCATGCCTATTTCTAAGGGTGGTAAAATTGGTTTATTCGGTGGTGCAGGTGTTGGTAAAACTGTAACGCTGATGGAATTGATTCGTAACATCGCTGTAGAACACAGTGGCTTCTCAGTATTCGCCGGTGTTGGTGAGCGTACTCGTGAAGGTAACGATTTCTACTACGAAATGCAGGAAGGCGGCGTTTTAGATAAAGTTGCTCTTGTTTATGGTCAGATGAATGAGCCTCCTGGTAACCGTTTACGTGTTGCTCTAACGGGTTTAACTATTGCGGAAAATTTTCGTGACGAAGGCCGTGACGTATTGATGTTCGTAGATAACATTTACCGTTACACATTAGCCGGTACAGAAGTATCAGCTCTTTTAGGTCGTATGCCTTCAGCGGTAGGTTACCAGCCTACTCTTGCTGCAGAAATGGGTGCGTTACAAGAACGTATTACATCAACTAAGACGGGTTCGATTACCTCGTTCCAGGCAGTATATGTACCAGCAGATGATTTAACCGATCCATCTCCTGCGACTACATTTGCTCACTTAGATGCAACGTTAGTACTTTCACGTCAAATTGCTGAATTAGGTATTTACCCAGCGGTAGATCCACTAGATTCAACTTCGCGTTTGCTTGATCCACTAGTAATCGGTGACGAGCACTACAATGTAGCGCGTGGCGTTCAGGGTACTTTGCAGAAGTATAAAGAATTAAAAGATATCATTGCGATTTTGGGTATGGACGAATTATCTGAAGAAGATAAATTAATCGTTGCTCGTGCTCGTAAAATCCAGCGTTTCTTATCTCAACCCTTCTTTGTTGCAGAAGTATTCACCGGCGCACCTGGTAAATACGTTTCTGCAAAAGAAACCATCAAAGCCTTTAAAGGCATTGTTGAAGGTGAGTACGATCACATGCCAGAACAAGCGTTCTACATGGTTGGTACTATCGAAGAAGCAATTGAAAAAGCGAAGACTATTAAATAATCGCCTTCGTTAAAACTTTTGGAGAAAGCGTATGGCAATGACCATGCATTTAGATATTGTTAGTGCTGAGAAGGAATTGTTTTCCGGCCGAGCAGAAATCGTTATTGCACCGGCAATCATGGGTGAAGTGGGTATTCACGCTCGTCACACTCCATTATTGACGCCACTTAAGCCAGGTGAAGTTCGTATCACCAAGCAAGGTGGAGAGGAAGAATCTATTTATGTCTCAGGTGGCATGATGGAAGTTCAGCCGAGTACAGTCACTATTTTGTCTGATACTGCAGTTCGTGCACAAGATCTGGATGAAGCTGCTGCGATAGAAGCAAAACAGGCTGCTGAAGAAGCAATTAAAGATCGTGAAGGCGGTATGGATATTGCTGCAGCACAGTCAAAACTGCTTGAAGCGGTAGCACAATTACGAATGATTGAGCGTTTTCGCAAAAAACGTTAAGTTGTAGGTTATTTCGTGATTTTAAAAAGGCAGATAAAATCTGCCTTTTTTTATGACTACTAAATATTTACCGTTATTACGGCGTTGCAGCATCTACAATAAAACACTGTAATTGCTGCTTTATAAAATTATTTCGTTTGCATAGTATTTTGAATTTATCGTTTTAGTTACATATGATTGTTACGAGAAATAAGCGAATATTTTAAATTGTTAGGGTCAAATTTTAACCGTCATTCACGCAGACGCAGTTATTGAGTGCCAGAGAAGGCAGATTTTGTGAGTCACGACATGGCGCTGGTGGTTCCTGAGCCGCTATCTATAGTATGTTTTCGCTCGGATAAACTGTTAAACTTGCTATCAAACTATCATTACTTTATAGATTAGAAGTTGGATACAGAAATGTCAGATATAGTAGCAAAACATAAAGTTGTTTCATTCACGTACAGTATTTTGAATGAAAAAGGTGACGTTGAAGAAAAAAATGATATTCCTACAGATTATGTGCACGGTTCAAATGAGAATATATTTCCCGCTGTCATGTCAGAAGCTTTAGAAGGGGCAAGCGTAGGTGAAACTAAAAAAATCCTTTTACCACCAGAAATTGGTTATGGTGCATATGATGAAAATAAGACATATCGGGCAAAGATTGAAGATGTACCGCCTGAATATCATAAAGTAGGTGTTGAAGCGACCTTTCAAGATGAAGATGGTAAAAAGTTATTAATGAAAGTGATATCAATAGAAAATGGCGAAGTTTTTTTAGATGGTAACCACCCTTTTGCCGGCAAAACAATGACGGTAAGTATGACAGTGAAAGCGATTCGAGATGCAACGGTTGAAGAAATTGGATCAGGTTTAGCTGGTGATTATCAATTAAGCCAATCAACACAAAAGGTTCATTAAGAAGAAGTGTTTATGTCAGATAATTACCACCTTAATGTAGTTATTCTTGCTGCTGGACAAGGCACAAGAATGAAATCATCAATACCGAAAGTATTGCATCCTCTTGCGGGCTTGCCTTTAGTGCAGCATGTTATAAATACTTCAAAATATCTTAAACCGAAAGCCATTAATATTGTATATGGTCACGGTGGTGAGCAGGTTCAACAAACGATCCAGGAAGATAGTATCAACTGGATATTACAAGAAGAACAACTAGGAACTGGTCATGCCGTTGACCAGGTTTCTGATTATCTTATTGACGATCAACTTGTACTTATTTTATATGGTGATGTACCACTTATTCATGTTGATACTTTAGCCGATTTATTAAAACAAGCAACTGACGGTATTGCACTTCTTACCGTTCACCTTGAAAATCCGCAAGGTTACGGCCGTATTGTTCGCGACAAAACAGGTCAGGTTAAAAATATCACGGAAGAAAAAGATGCAACAGATGATGTAAAAAAAATACATGAAGTAAACACAGGTATTTTAGCGGTTAAAGCTGACTTATTAAAAAAATGGTTAAGCCAGTTAGATAATAATAATGCACAAAAAGAATATTATTTAACGGATGTTATCGCGATAGCAGTAAAAGATAATTTTACAGTACATACTACTCAGCCTGATAATGAATATGAAGTTATGGGCGTGAATAATCGATTACAACTTGCTGAGTTAGAACGCTATTATCAACAAGAGCAAGCAAATAAATTAATGACAGCGGGTATTACACTAGCGGATCCAGCAAGAATAGATATACGCGGCGAACTAATACATGGCCAGGACATTTCCATTGATATTAATACCGTTTTTGAAGGAAAGGTATCAATCGGTAGCAATGTTTCAATTGGTGCAAATTGTATAATTAAAGATTCAAAAATTGCTGATGATGTTGAGATTTTACCAATGAGTATTTTAGATAATGCTTCTGTAGGTAAAGGCAGTAAGGTTGGTCCTTTTGCGCGGCTAAGACCTGGGGCGGTTTTATCCGAAAATACACACATTGGTAATTTTGTAGAAATTAAAAAAAGTTTTATTGATGTTGGTAGCAAAGTAAATCATTTAACATATATTGGTGATTCTCTTGTAGGTAAAAACGTCAATATTGGTGCGGGTACCATTACCTGCAATTATGATGGCGCTAATAAACATCAAACAGTTATTGGGGATAACGTGTTTGTAGGATCAGCTACACAATTCGTTGCCCCTGTAAAAATTGGTAAAAATGCAACTCTTGGTGCTGGTTCAACTATTACAACCGATGTTGCAGAAAATGAGTTGGCTATTACCCGAGTTAAGCAAAAAAGTATAACAGGCTGGAAACGTCCGGTAAAAATTAAGAAATAAGAGAAAATTTTATGTGTGGCATTGTAGGTGCGGTTTCTAAAAGGGATATTACCCCGGTATTAATTGAAGGATTAAATCGTCTTGAATATCGTGGTTATGATTCAGCAGGTATTGCTGTGTTGGACGATTCACATTGCATTCAACGGGTTAGAGCTGTTGGCAAAATTAATAATTTAGAAGCAGAATTAAAGCAGACACCTATTAATGGGATTATCGGTATTGGTCATACTCGGTGGGCGACCCATGGTGAGCCGACTGCAAAAAATGCACATCCTCATGTATGTAATGACAGTGTTGCAATAGTACATAACGGTATTATTGAAAATCATGAAACTTTACGGACAGAACAAGTTAAAGCAGGTTTTAATTTTACTTCGGATACTGACACGGAAGTTATTGTTCACCAAATTGAAAAATATTTAAAAGAAAAGAATACTTTATTCGACGCCGTTAAAAAATCAATTAATGACTTAGATGGTGCTTACGCGTTAGGTGTTATCAGTAAGTCTGAACCGGATATTTTAATTTGTGCACGTAAAGGCAGCCCCCTTGTTATTGGTGTGGGTGAAAATGAAAATTTCATTGCGTCAGATATGTCTGCGTTATTAAAAGAAACCAAAAAATTTATCATATTACAGGAAGGCGATATTGCTATTCTCAAAGCATCAAACATTGATGTATTTGATGAAGCCGGAAACCAGGTTAAAAGAGAAATACATGAAAGTAAGCTGTCAGGAAATGCAGTGAATAAAGGTGAGTATGCTCACTATATGCTTAAAGAAATCTATGAGCAGCCAATTGCCATTGCGGATACGTTGGAAGGCCGATTAGGTAAAGACAAAGTACTTGATTCCAGTTTTGGTCCAAAAGCAATTGAGATATTTGATAAAATTAAAGCTGTTCAGATCATTGCTTGTGGTACCAGTTATCATGCGGGTCTAATTGCTAAGTATGCGATTGAATCTGTAACTAACTTACCCTGTAATGTAGAAGTAGCCAGTGAATTTAGATATCGAAAAGTTGTCGTTCTGGAAGATACCTTATTAATCACTATTTCACAGTCAGGTGAAACTGCAGATACATTAGCGGCCTTACGTAAAGCAAAAGAAATTGGTTATGAACATACCCTTGCTATATGTAATGTACCTGAAAGTTCGTTAGTACGTGAATCTGAACTTAGTATGATGACACGAGCAGGCCCTGAAATAGGTGTTGCATCAACTAAAGCATTTACAACTCAACTTGTTGCAATTTTATTGTTGGCAACAGTTCTGGCACGTCGATTTGGCTTTCCAGCAGAACAAGAAGCTAAAGTTGTTGAACAGCTACGTCATCTGCCAGGTATTATTGATGATGTTTTAAAACTGGATGATGAGATTAAAGAAGTTGCTAAAGATTTTGCAGATAAAGAACATGCTTTATTTCTGGGTCGAGGCATGCATTATCCGGTAGCAATGGAAGGCGCATTAAAGCTTAAGGAAATTTCTTATATTCATGCAGAAGGTTACCCTGCCGGTGAATTAAAGCATGGCCCTATTGCTTTAGTTGATAATAATATTCCGATTGTTGCGGTAGCACCGAATGATAAGTTAATTGATAAATTAAAATCTAACTTACAGGAAGTAAAAGCGCGTGGTGGACGGTTATATGTGTTTGCTGACAAAGGAACTAATCTTAAGTCAGAAGATGGTATTAAAGTAATAGAAGTGGCGCCGTTAGATATTGCTATCTCCCCTATTATCTTTTCCGTACCCTTACAAATGCTGGCTTATCATGTTGCTGTGCTTAAAGGAACAGATGTTGACCAACCTAGAAACTTGGCGAAATCCGTAACGGTTGAATAATTATTAACGTCGCCAGAATGCAGGTGTTAGTAACACAAGAAGAGTAAAAATTTCTAAGCGTCCAAGTAACATCGCAAAAGACAAAATCCATTTAGCGGCATCACTAACATTGGCATAATTTAAACCAACTTCATTCAGGCCCGGTCCAAGGTTATTCATTGATGCGGCAGTAGCTGAAAAAGCGCTAATTTGATCTAAACCTGTAGACATTAGCAAAAGTAAAATAATAACAAAAGCAGCAACATAGGCTGAAAAGAACCCCCAAACGGCTTGAATAATACGGTCAGATAAGGGTTTACCACCGATCTTAATAACAAAGACAGCATTAGGGTGTATTAATCGTTTTACTTCACGCATACCTTGCTTAAGTAAAAGTAAAAAACGAATCATCTTCATACCACCACCCGTTGAACCTGCACAGGCACCAATAAAGCTGGTGAAAATTAATAGTACAGGTAAAAATCCAGGCCAGTTGTGGTATTCATAAGTTGTAAAGCCCGTTGTCGTACCAATAGAAACGGCTTGAAACATACCATGCAATAAAGCCCGTTCCGGAGAAATGAAAAAATTTGTGTAATACAAATAGGTGGAAGATATTAATGTGATGGTTAGCAGTAAGATGATATAAGTTTTAAATTCTGAATCATGTAAATAAGCTTTAACAGAACGACTACGCCATGATAAAAAGTGCAAAGAAAAGTTAACACCAGAAAGTAACATAAAGATAATGGCAACAACTTCTACCATGGGTTGACCATTAAAATATCCCATACTGGCATCATGAGTAGAAAAACCACCAATCGCAACGGTTGAAAAGCTATGCCCGATTGCATCAAAAATATTCATACCAGCAAACCAATAAGCAACAGCACAAGCGACAGTTAATGCTAAGTAGATATACCAAAGTGCTTTTGCCGTTTCGGTGATTCGTGGTGTTAGCTTATTATCTTTCATTGGTCCTGGTGTTTCTGCTTTATACAATTGCATACCACCGATTCCCAAGAGAGGCATAATTGCGACAGCCAAAACAATAATACCCATACCACCGAGCCATTGTAATTGTTGACGGTAATAGAGAATTGATTCTGGTAATTTGTCTAAGCCTTCTATCACGGTTGCACCGGTTGTAGTGAGTCCCGATAAAGACTCAAATAATGCATCGGTGATAGAAATATCTACTTGTGTTGACAAAATAAAGGGTATTGCACCGAAAGAGGCGAGCACCGTCCAAAATAAGACAACAATTATAAAGCCATCTCTGAGACGTAATTCATTTTTTTGATTTTTAACGGGTAACCAGGCGATGATGCCGGTAATTAAAGTGACAGCGAATGCATTAAAAAATGGTTCAAATGCACCATCAAGGTAAATTACAGCAACAGCCATGGGAGGTACCATGGTGAAACTGAAAACCATTAAAAGAATGCCAAGAATTCGCTGTATGACAAAAAATTGCATGATGATTCTTATATAAAGGTGATGCCAACTTGAAAAAGCTTTTCAACATTTGATATGTATTTTTTATCAATAAGAAAAAGTATCACATGATCTTCGGATTCAATAACGGTATCGTGGTGCGCAATAATAACTGCATCGCCACGCACGATCGCACCAATTGTTGTTCCTGTAGGTAATTTGAGCTCACAAATTTGACGACCAACTACTTTTGACGTTGTTTTATCGCCATGAGCGATGGCCTCAATGGCTTCAGCTGCGCCACGGCGTAAGGAATGAACTTTAACAACATCACCACGACGGACATGCGCCAGTAAACTACTAATGGTTGATTGTTGTGGTGAAATGGCGATATCGATCTCACCTCCCTGAATAAGATCAACATAGGCAGCGCGATTGATGAGTGCCATTACTTTTCGCGCGCCTAAAGATTTAGCTAACATTGCAGATAAAATATTGGCTTCTTCATCATTTGTGACTGAGCAAAAGATATCGGTATTCTCGATATTTTCTTCGATTAATAAATTACCATCTGAAGCATCACCATTTAGTACAATCGTTTTATCAAGTGTTTTTGCTAAATTATGTGAACGTATCACATTGTGATCGATGAGTTTAACCTGATAATCATTTTCCAATGCTTTAGCAAGTCGTTTACCGATATTACCACCACCAACAATCATGATGCGTTTATAAGGTTTGTCCAGGCGGCGTAATTCACTGATCATGGCGCGAATACATTTTGGTGTGGCAACGAAAAAAACTTCATCATCAGCTTCAATAACAGTATTACCATGAGGAATAATGGCGCGATCACGACGATAAATTGCCGCAACGCGGATTTCAACGTTTGGCATATGTTGTTTAATGGTATGTAATTCATGGCCAACTAAAGGACCGCCATAGTAAGCACGCACTCCCACAAGCTGAACTTTTTTATCTGCAAAATCAAGTACTTGGAGCGCACCCGGATGGGTGATTAAACTCTGGATATAGTCAGTAATAAGTTGTTCGGGGCTGATTAAAACATCGACAGGTAAAGCTTTTTGCTGGAAGAGCTGAGGATGAGATAAATAACCTGAAGCACGTACTCGTGCAATTTTAGTGGGTGTATGGAATACAGTATAAGCAACCTGACAGGCAACCATATTGGTTTCATCGCTATCGGTAACCGCGATGAGCATATCTGCGTCATCTGCCCCTGCTGCTCTCAATATATCAGGATGTGAGGCATGGCCTGTGATAGTGCGTAAATCAAGTCGGTCTTGCAGTGCAAGTAAGGTTTTTTCGTCTTTATCAATGATGGTTATATCATTGGCTTCGCTGGTGAGATTTTCTGCCAGCGAGCTGCCTACTTGTCCTGCACCTAAAATTATAATTTTCATTTGATATGTCGTATTTTATTTTTATTTAGTGTCAACTAATAAAGATTTAGGATCAATGTTTAAAGCACGTAATTTTCGATAAAGATGAGTTCGTTCCATACCTGTCAGTTTGGCAACTTTACCAACGCTGCCACCGGCTTTTATCAAGTGGTGAATTAAATAATCCCGCTCAAAATATTCTCGCGCTTCACGTAATGGTAGATCATAAGTAACAGAAATACTTTCTTCTGTTGCAGGTATTTTTTCTTTTTGATCAATGGCAGCCTCAACTTCTTCCAGACTAATTTCATTGCCGGCTGCGGTGATGAGCAAGTGCTGTACTAAATTTGTTAATTCAAGAATATTACCGATCCAGTCATAATTTCGCAGGCGATTTTGGGCTGCAAGACTAAAATTGCGGTAAGGTAATCTTTCCTGTTCAACAAATACATTGGTGTAATATTTAAGTAAATCGGGGATATCTTCACGATGTTCACGTAACGGTGGAATATGTAGTGGAACAACGTTTATGAAGTAAAACAGGTCTTTTCTAAATTTATTTTCTTCAACCAAACGTTCAAGATTATTATATGATGAGCAAATTATTCGTGCCTTAAAGGCAATAGATGATGAATCACCTATATGCTGAAATGAATTGCTTTGTAGAAGGCCAAGTAAAAAGGTTTGTGTTAATTCATCTGCGGCATCAATATTTCTTAAAAACAGAGTACCACCTTGTGCCTTATCAAGCAGGCCCTGTACAGATGGTGTCCCCAGGAATTCTTCAGGGTTTCTTTCATAGCTTAAAGAAGAAAGATTAATTTCAATAAAACTTTTGTCATGATGGAGGCTATTGGCATGTAGATAGTGAGCCGCAACTTTAATCCCACTGCCTGCTTCGCCATTTAACAAAACCCAACTATCATGCTCTGCAATACGCTTAATTTGTTCACGTAAGCGTTGCATGGCAGGACTATGGCCAATAGGTTCGTTAGCTGTTGGACTTTGATGTAGAGGAGTAGCCGGCTGATGACCGGTTTTATCAAAATTTAATGCCTGTTCAACGGTTAATAAAAGTTTGGCTAAAGAGAGTGGTTTTTCAATAAAATCAAAAGCACCTAACCGGGTAGCTTCAACTGCAGTTTCAACTGTTCCGTGGCCAGACATCATAATAACGGGAACCTTTAAGTTTCCATTTTCAGTCCATTCTTTTAATAAGGTAATACCGTCGACATCTGGCATCCAGATATCAAGTAATATGAGGTGAGGCTGATGTTGGCGATAAGCTTCTCTTGCAGTTTCACCATTTTCCGCGACTTCAACGTTATAACCTTCGTCCTGTAGTATTTCCTGCACAAGATGTCGAATATCTGGTTCATCATCGACCACCAAAATTTGGGGCATATTTGGGTCAACCAGATGTGTGATTTCATTATCCATAAGTTTAGGCTGCAGCATCATTATTTTGTTTTATTTTATCAGTTGTGAAATAAAGGCCGGACGTTTTTTTAACGGGTAGTGTTATTATAATGCTTGCTCCGCCCTCTTTTGCATTTTCAGCAAATATCATCCCACCATGTTCTTCGACTATTTTCTTTACAATAGCCAGACCTAAGCCGCTGCCTTTGGGTTTGGTCGTGATGTATGGTTCAAATAATTGATCAAACATATTGTCGGCAATACCAGGGCCAGTATCAGTAATTTTTAATTCAACATAACGACAGGCATGTTCTTCAGCACAGCGTGTTGAGATATAAATTTTTTCTTCTTTTGTTTCTTGTTGAGATTCTGAATGATTTTCCTGATTAGCTTCAAGTGCATTTTTAATTAAGTTATGCAGTAACTGCCGGAAGCGACCAATATCTGCTTCTATTTCAGGATTACTTGTGTCCAGTGTGACTGAATACAGCGTATCGTTGTTTAGTGAAAGATATAAATCGAGAACCTCTTTAATAATTTTATTCAGATCAATTGTATCTAAATTTAAAGCTGGCATGCGTGCATAATCTGAAAAGGCTTTTACCATTTCTTTTAATGTTTCTACTTGTTGCACGATAGTATGGGTTGAACGATCTAGAATATCGGCATCTTTTTTATCCATTTTTTTAAGATATTTATGGCGAATACGTTCAGCTGAAAGTTGGATAGGTGTCAGTGGGTTTTTAATTTCATGAGCAAGACGACGAGCTACCTCACCCCATGCGGCATTTCTTTGAGCTTTAACCAGTTCGGTAACATCATCAAACACAACAATACTGCCATCATCCAGGTTTTCAGAGTGGGTTGATAAAGAAATTAAAGTACCGCGACAAATTAATATTTTACGTGTACCACCAATTAATAGAGTGATTTCTTCTTGCCACTGATTTTCTTTGGCTTCAATGTGGGGGTAAATGGCATCGATAAGTTGTTGTAGTTGTGGATTATCATCAATGGCATCATCTAAAAAATGACCGATATAGGGTGTTAATGAAGCATTGAGAATTTGATTTGCTGCATGGTTAGTTGTTTGTAAGAAGTTATTTACATCTAGTGTGATAACACCAGAAGATAAGTTACCCAAAACGGTTTCAAGATAACGATGTTGTGCTTCAGCTTGTTGTTGACTCACTCGGGCACTATCTTGTGCTAGTGAAATTTTTTGTGTCATTTCATTAAAAGAGCGCACTAAAAAACCAAGCTCATCTTTTCCCGGTAAAGGTAAGCGTTTTTCATAATTACCAGCAGCAACAGCTCGTGTACCTTCAACCAAATCAGAAATAGGTGCGACCATTCGTCTGGCAGCAAAAAAAGCAGCCCAAATAGAAGTTAAGATACTGAGTAATAATATAAGAGATAAGGTTAATATAAAACTGTATTTAAGGGGTAAGCGCAATATGGTTAATGATCTAACAGCACTAAACGCTTTCTGAACATTTTCTGCAAGCTCATTTATACGCGGTGTAACAGGGTAAAGAAGCTGTAATATTCTGCCATCTAATGCGGGATCCGGATTGGCCATATTAATTGAAATTCGAATATGTAAACCAATTTCCGGGATTGGGACTAAACCAAAGACATCTTGCCCGAGGCGCAATCTTTGTAACGTATTATCTTCTAGTTGTTGTGGTAAAAGTCGGGTAGTTTCACTAATGCTTGAAGCAATTATTCGACCGTTACTGGTAAATAATGTTAATTCATTTGCACCACTTTCATTCCGGAGTTCATTTAAAGTAAGTGTTGCCAGTTCGTTAGAAATGGCATTTAAGCGCGGAGACATTTGTTGTGTTTGTCTTAACAGTTCACGCATACGAACACCTAAAGATGTTTTACTGAGTTCAAGTGCATCATTCAAGGCATTTTCAACACGAACATCAAACCAGCTATCGATGCCACGTTGTAAAAAATCTAAAGAAAAATAATAAACAACAGAAACCGGTGTAGTAGAAAGGATCACAAACATAATAACTAAACGAGCAGTTAAACGTGAGCCTGTTTTCCCCTGACGGTATTGTTGTATTAGGTGCCAGACACTTTTACCAATTAATACAACCAGCAAAATTGTTGCAAGTAAATTAATACCGAGTAATACAGAATAAAGCCGTCCAAATAATAATGAATTGTGTGTGGCTATGCTCATTAAATATAGAGATGTTAGTAACAACACCACCACAACCACAATGGGCGTGTTGCCAGAAAAGAACCGCTTGATTAAGGTTTTAATGGCCATGAAAACCAGTCACTTTCGAGTTGCCATTGCGAAGAAATATAAGCGATGGGGCGCATAGGTGCGGGTAAAGATTCTATGTCAAGGTAGGTGCGCATTTGCACATAGTAGTCATCATCTTCATCAAGTAAATTTTTATCAATTAAGGGGAAATCACGAATGTTACTTAAAGAGTGTAAAGCCGCATTTAAACTAATAAAATTTTGTTGAGCACCACTATTTAAATTATGAATAATATATTTTTCAGAAAGAGCGTGATAAAGCAATAAATAACCTTGCTCAAGGTCGGCAATCGTTTTATCCCACCACCAGCTTCTATCTTCATTGACTTCAATATTCACGAGAATAATTAAAGGTACGCCACTTCGAAGTGCATCAAGTGCATCAGCTGAAAATTTTAGATCCATATTGGCGTCAAGATGATAGACATGATTTTTTAATTTTGTTTCAGCAGCGAGAATTCTAAATCCTTCAGCGTAACCTGAGGTCGGGAAAAAAGAGATAGTGAGGAGACACAGTAAAGCAGCAAATAAAGATTTGCCAAATAAATTTTTTGTACGCTTATCGCTTTTGAATAAGAGCATAAAAGAAACCGTCCATTCCATCTTTGTTATTTTTACCGCCTTCACCAGGCAGAATTTGTGTACCGGCGATTTGTTGCTGTCCCCAATCTGACTTGATGGGCTGAAGCTCCGCATTATCATGCAGCTGAAGAAAGTGTTGTATTTGTAATGTGTTTTCTTCTGCTAATACGGAACATGTTGCATATAACAGCATACCTCCAGACTTCAGTAGAGGCCAGAGTGCATTAAGAATTTGCGCTTGATCATGGACTAATTTGGGAATGTCATCCTGATGGCGGAGTAATTTAATGTCGGGATGGCGACGAATGACACCACTGGCACTACAAGGTGCGTCAAGTAATATGCGATCAAAGGGTTTTTTATCCCACCATGAGCCGGGTTCAAAGGCATTGGCAGCAAGTAGTTGTGCTTTTAATTGAGTGCGTTCCAGGTTTTCCTGTATTTTTTCCAGTCGACTTTCTCCAATATCAAGCGCAAGTAAATCAATCTCGTTTTCTCGTTCAAGCAGGTGAATGGTTTTACCACCAGGCGCTGCACAGGCATCAAGTATCCGCTCTCCTTTTTGTGGATCTAACAAAATAGCGGCAAGTTGCGCGGCTTCATCCTGAACGGAAACTTTGCCTTCTTTGAATAAGGGTAATACATTTACCTGAACGGGTTTGTCTAAATAAATTGCATCGGGTGAGTGCGTAGCAACGGTTGCTGCAATTTCTTGTGCTTCTAATAATTTAAGATACTCGTTCCTCTTAATATAGTGAGTATTAACCCGTAAGGTCATGGGTGGATTTTGATTGTTTGCTTGTAAAATGTGTTGCCAGCGCTTTTCTTCCAGCCAATTTTTTTTAATGATGTTTAACCACCATTGCGGGTGAGCAAATTCTGCCACTTCATTATTGTTTATTTGATTCGTTAATGATTCAGCCTGACGTTGGTAATTTCTTAAAACTGCATTGACTAAATTTTTTGCCCAGTGTTTTTTTAATGCTTTTGTTACTTTTACGGTTTCAGAAACGGCAGCATGATCCGGAATACGCATTTCAATGAGTTGATAAAGTCCGACCAGAATAAGAAGAGTAACATCGTAATCCTTTATTTTAAGGGGTTTGCTGATCAACTGGTCGGCAATGTATTGCAAACGTGGCAATAACCGGATAACACCATAACTCATAGCTTGAATTAAGGCGCGATCACTTTCTTCAATTTTATCCGCGTATTTAGCAATAGCATCAGGAAGGTTGCGACCCTGTTGCGTAACTAGTAATAAGATTTTTACAACCGCGAGCCGGCTATTCATTCGGCTAAGGTGTTGCTTAATACGCTGCCAACAGGAAGTTGTTTCGCGTGACCATTCATAAATGAAGCGACATCCATCGCTTTACTGCCAGATGGTTGAAGCTTGAGTAAACGTAACGTCCCTTCTCCGCAACTAATGTCGATACCATTTTTATTACAAGCTATGACGGTTCCAGTTTTAAGATCTGAATTTTCAGGAAGTGCTTGTGCTTGCCAAATGCGTAATGTTTTATCGTTAAGGTAAGTAAAAGCTACAGGCCAGGGATTAAAAGCACGAATAAGACGTTCTATATTTGATGCTGAGTCTTGCCAGTTTATGATGGCTTCTTTTTTATCAAGTTTATGTGCGTAGGTTGCGAAAGAATCATCTTGTACGGTGGGTTTTAAAGTATCGCTGTCTAACTTCTTAAGTATTTCTAAAATGGCGGTAGCACCTATTTCGGCCAGACGATCATGTAAATCACCAGCACTGTCAGAATCTGTAATAGGGCAAGGAGACAGCAGTAAAATATCACCCGTATCTAATCCCGCGTTCATTTGCATAATGGTAATGCCAGACTCTTTATCATTCGCAGCAATCGCTCGTTGAATGGGTGCGGCACCACGCCAGCGTGGTAGTAGTGATGCATGAATGTTTAAACAGCCTAAACGAGGAATATCTAAAACAACTTGCGGCAATATCAAACCATACGCTGCAACGACCATAACGTCAGCATTAAATGTTTGTAGAGTTTCCTGTGCTTCGGTTTCTTTGAGATTTTCAGGCTGCAAAACTGGAATATTATGCTCAAGGGCGACCTCTTTTACCGGACTGGCATGTAATTTACGCCCTCTTCCCGCGGGTCGATCCGGTTGCGTGTAGACCGCAACAACGTCATGTTCAGACTGAATGAGTGCAGAAAGTGCGCTGGCAGCAAAACCAGGTGTTCCAGCAAAAATAATTCGAAGTGATGACATTTAATTGTTTTCTTAATGTTTGGTTACAAAAACTTAGTCGTTTAAATCCGGCTATGGAGACAGGGGCCGGAGTCAAGCTGAATATATATTGCCAAAAATAACAAATATTGTTGTTTCAGTTTGACTCCGACCCCGTATTTTTACATCGCATTTTTTTGCTGTTTTTCGAGTTTTTTACGAATTCGTTGTTTTTTTAGTTGTGACAGGTAATCGACAAAGAGTTTACCCAGCAAATGATCCATTTCATGTTGAATGCAAACGGCAAGCAAACCATGGGCTTCCATTTCAAAACTTTCACCGTCTTGATTTAGGGCCTTAATACGTACTTTTTCAGCTCGATGCACGGTTTCATAGATGCCCGGTACGGATAAACAACCTTCATCAAATTCCTGATCACCGTCTTTTTCCAGAATTTCGGGGTTTATCAGTACAGTTGGCTTATTTTTCTCTTCAGAAATATCAATTACCAAAATTCGTTCATGGACATTCACCTGTGTTGCGGCAAGACCAATCCCGGGCGCATCGTACATAGTTTCGAGCATATTATTGATGAGCGTGCGATGTTTATCCGTCACTTCTGTCACCGGTTTAGCGATGGTACGTAAGCGTTCATCAGGAAAATGTAAAATGTTTAAAATAGCCATGTTTATTATCTAGGGTAGTTTATGTGATAAATCGGATTTTGTTGCATATTCAGGCTACATTATATTTTGTAGCGGGTTTTTACGCCAGAACCTAATTTCATTAACTTTATCACATCTTTCTCTAGTACATTAGCAGGAAAAGCTGCTAACATAATGATACTAATAGATAAGAAGGCGTCAAGAAGTTAGGAAAATGACTGGATTTTTTGCAAAATTTGCACTAAATACTCTTACATATCCTCCGAAATAATAAAATTTAACTGGCTGACATCTCTACTTAAGGGAAGCATATGAATAATAAAATCACTGGCTTGCGACTCGCGTCTGTTCTTTTACCCGCGCTTATGGTGTTTGGCTCAATTAGTTTAAGTGGCTGTAGTTCTTCTCAACCCGTTGTTCAACCCGAACCAATCACCCAACCCGAACCGATGGAGCCGATGGAACCGGTTCAGGAAGTTGAAGAAGTTGTCGAAGAACCAAGTGTAACAGTTCCTGATTATCCTGAACGATATGTTGTTGTTAAGGGTGATACATTATGGGATATCTCAAAACGTTTCCTCAAAAGCCCATGGTTATGGCCCTCTGTTTGGCACATCAATCCAAGCATACGAAATCCTCATTTAATTTATCCTGGTGATATTATTGTTATGTACATGGTTGATGGTAAACCTTATATAACACTCGATGGTCAGGCTGGTAAGCACCCGGAAAGGAAGGGTAGCAGACCGAAAGTACCTGCAGAAGTTAAACCAGGTTTAAAAGTTGTGAAATTATCGCCTTCTTCTCGCGTGAGCGGCATACATCAAGCGATCTCGACAATACCAATGAGTGCGATTCGCCCGTTTTTAGATCGTCCTCGTGTTGTGACACAAGATCAAATTGATGATGCACCTTATATTGTATCGAGTTATGAAGAACATTTAATCAGTGGTACCGGCAATAAAGTTTATGCGCGTAATTTAGGTAAGCCGCTGACGGGTTACAACATTGTTCGTCCGGGAAAAGAATACATTGATCCGGAGACAGGTGATGTATTGGGTTTTGAAGCCATTTATTTAGCAGATGCGCGTCTGGTTAAAGTTGGTGAAGATGACCAACCTGCTACATTAACTGTAGTAAAGGCATTTCGTGAGGTATTGAATAACGATATTTTGATTCCTCATGAAGAACGTGAGCAAATGTTTCAATTTACTCCTCGTTCACCTGAGTCCGAAGTTAAAGGCCAAATTGTTTCAGTTTATGATGGGGTCTCTCAAATTGGTCAATACATGATTGTTGTATTAAATCGTGGCGAAGAACAAGGTTTAGCGCCAGGTCATGTACTTGCCGTTATGCAAAAGGGTGCAGAAGTAAATGACTCAAGACGGATTATATTTAGCAGTGTTGAGTTACCTGATGAACGTGCCGGTATTATGATGGTGTTTAAAACTTATAAGAACATGAGTTATGCGTTGATCATGGAAGCGAATAGAGCAATGCATGTCAACGATCGCTTCGAAAACCCTTGATACCATTGCACAAATAACAAGAAGCCAGATTACGGCGTTTACCCTCTATAATATTTTAATGTGGGGCACGACGAAAACCTCTTCAAAATGCTCATGTACTTATTGTACATTCGACAACTGCTCCTGCGTTGTTCTACCTTCGCCCGTCCATGGGCTCGTCCGCTTTTTCATCGGTTTTGCCTTGTTCTCTGGCTTCTTGTTATCCGTGCAAAGCCATCAATTAATTAGTAAAGACACTTCTTCGATATTCAAACTTTTTAGTATTTCTATTTCCGGTTAATTATAAAATTAAATTTAGTGTTACACTCTTTTTTCCAAACGGATTTGGTGAGGACAGAAAATGACACAAACAGAAAATTCTTTGCGCAGTTGGCTAGCATTATCCCATGTGAATAAGCTTGGGCCGGTTCGTATACATTCCCTTCTTGAAGTTTTTGGCACTCCCACTGCAATTTTTGATATTGGTCGACAAGGTTGGCAAGAAGCCGGTTTGTCTGAAAAACTAATGGTGAATTTATCTTCGCCAGATTGGGAAAAAGTAGATGCAGATTTAAAATGGGCTGAACAGGAAAATGCCAGCATCATTACACTGGATGACGATCGTTATCCAGCAATGTTAAAGAACATCACCGATGCACCTCCTATTTTATACACTTTAGGTCAGGCTGAAATACTCAAATTACCGCAGCTTGCTATCGTGGGTAGCCGAAACCCGACACTGGGTGGCCAGGAGATTGCGCATGATTTTGCTGCCTATTTGAGCTCAATGGGCATGACGGTCACCAGTGGTATGGCCATGGGTATTGATGCTGCAGCTCATCAGGGTGCATTGGATACAATGCAAAAAGGTTTAAATGGCCATGGATTCACGGTTGCTGTGACAGGTACAGGGTTAGATAGAGTATATCCGGCGAAAAACCGGGAAATTGCACATAAAATTGCAGAAAATGGCGTACTTGTATCAGAATATGCACCGGGAATCCCACCTTTGCCGAGTAATTTCCCGCGTCGAAATCGAATTATTAGTGGTCTGAGCATGGGTGTTTTAGTGGTTGAGGCTGCATTACAAAGCGGATCTTTAATCACTGCGCGACTTGCTTCTGAGCAAGGACGGGAGGTATTTGCTGTGCCGGGTTCAATTCATCATCCTTTGGCAAAAGGTTGCCATGCGTTGATTCGCGAAGGGGCAAAGCTGGTTGAAACAGCGCAACATATCCTTGAAGAATTAGGGGGATTTTCGTCAATATTGTCAGAGAACGGTAAACAAAATCATGCTGATCATATAAAAGCTGATTCAGAACAAAAATTGGAGTCAAATTCATTAGTCAATGTGGACGATGAATATCAACAGGTCTTGAAATGCATTGATTTTGAACCCACATCAGTGGATAAAGTGGTTGAAAGAAGTGGATTGACTGCGGATGCGGTTTGCTCCATGCTATTGGTATTGGAATTGCAGGGTTACATTACAGCCTTATCTGGTGGCTACTACTGTCAAGGCAGGTAAGAGGAAATAAAATGAAAGAAAATATACTCGAAGTGTTGATGTATCTGTTTGAAAACTACATGAACGATGAGATTGAGTTCGATACAGATGAAGAATCACTAAGAACTGAGCTTGAGCAAGCCGGTTTCCATAAAGTAGAAATCAGCAAGGCATTTATATGGCTTGAAGGTTTAGCGGGTTTACAAGACGGGTCTGAACCACTTGCGTTTAGCGCAAAATCTATTCGTCTTTATACTGACGAAGAAACTGAAAAGCTTGATTTAGATAGCCGCGGTTTTTTAATGTTCTTAGAACAAACGGGTGTGCTTGATCACAACACACGTGAGATGGTGATCGATCGTGTGATGGCGTTAGAGTCAGAAGAAATTGATCTTGAACAACTTAAATGGGTTGTGTTGATGGTGTTATTTAATCAGCCTGGTCGTGAAGCCGCTTATGCCTGGATGGAAGATTTAGTCTTCGATGAAATGCCAGGCATCATTCATTGAGAGTGTTAATAATACAACAAAGATAATTCAGTGCCCGCTAATGCGGGCATTTCCTTTTATGACATGGTTTAAAAGTTATGGCAAAAAATTTAGTCATCGTTGAGTCACCCGCAAAAGCAAAGACAATAAAAAAATACCTGGGTAAAGGTTTTGAAGTCCTAGCTTCGTACGGTCATGTGCGTGATTTATTGCCTAAAGAAGGTGCGGTTGATCCTGCTAATGATTTTAGTATGAAGTTTCAGCTAATCGAAAAAAATGAAAAGCATGTTGAGGCCATCGCTAAGGCACTAAAAAAAGCAGACGCTTTATATCTGGCGTCGGATCCGGATCGCGAAGGTGAGGCCATTGCCTGGCACTTATATGAAATTTTACAAGAGCGCGGTTTATTAAAAAATAAAACAGTGGGACGAATTGCTTTTAACGAGGTAACTAAAGGTGCGGTTAAAGCGGCTATAGAAGACCCGCGTGAACTATCACAAGACATGATTGATGCACAGTTAGCACGTCGTGCTTTAGATTATTTAGTTGGCTTTAATTTATCTCCATTGCTTTGGAAAAAAATTCGTCGTGGTTTATCAGCAGGCCGTGTACAAAGCCCGGCATTACGTTTGATTGTTGAACGTGAACTTGAAATTGAAAAATTTGATCCAAAAGAATACTGGACGATAGAGTCTGAGCTTGAAAGCGATAAACAAGCATTCACTGCAAAGCTAACAAAGCTTGAAGATAAAAAAATCAGTCAATTTACAATTAACTCTGAAGAGAAAGCCAAGGCTGCTGAAAAAGTTTTAAACAAAGGTGCTGGTTGTATTAAGAACACTACAGATGGTACTAAGAACGCTAAAGATAGCACTAAGAACACTAAAGACTGTAATTTAGTTGTAGAGAAAATTGAAAAGAAAAAACGTAAACGTAATCCTACTGCGCCATTCACAACATCAACTATTCAACAAGAAGCTTCTCGTAAACTGGGTTTTACTACACGTAAAACAATGAGTATTGCACAGCAGTTGTATGAAGGTATCGACCTTGATGGTGAAACAGTTGGTTTAATTACCTATATGCGTACCGACTCGGTAAATTTAGCACAGGATGCATTAGATGAAATTCGTGGTTATATATTAGATAACTTTGGTAAAGAAAATTTGCCGGATGAAGCCCGCGTTTATAAAACAAAAGCAAAAAATGCACAAGAAGCGCATGAAGCCGTACGTCCAACGTCTGTTTTACATGAACCGAAAAAAATTAAAAAGTTTTTAACCAAAGATCAATTTCGTTTATACGATTTGGTGTGGAAGAGAACGGTTGCTTGCCAAATGATTCATGCAACATTGGATACGGTTGCAGTTGATATGTCTGCCGGTGAAGGCAATATGTTTCGGGCCAATGGTTCAACACTTGTTAAGCCGGGTTTTATGGCTGTTTATTTAGAAAGTCAGGATGACACGAAAGCGCCTGCTGATGATAAAGATCGTTTATTACCGCCATTAGAAGAAGGCGATAAAGTTAAGTTAAATAAAATTTTACCTGAACAGCATTTTACCGAGCCACCCCCCCGTTTTTCTGAAGCCAGTCTTGTAAAAACACTGGAAGAATTTGGTATTGGCCGACCATCAACTTATGCGTCCATTATTTCAACACTACAATCTCGTGAATATGTTGAAATGGATAAAAAGCGTTTTATTCCAACCGATGTTGGTCGCATCGTGGCGAAGTTTTTAACAGAACACTTCACCCAGTATGTTGATTATGACTTTACCGCAAAAATGGAAGATCATCTTGATGCTATTTCTCGTGGTGAAGAAAAATGGGTGCCAATGATGAAAGAGTTTTGGCAGCCGTTTAAAGATTTGGTTGTTGATAAAGAAGCATCGGTTGATCGTAAAGATGTCACGCATGAGCAAATAGAAGAAAAATGTCCTAAGTGTGGTGGTGGCATGGCGATTCGATTAGGTCGTCGTGGTCGTTTTATTGGTTGTAACGATTATCCGGATTGTGATTACACCCGTAATGTAAATGAAGATGCTGATTCAGAACCTGAAGTTATTGAAGATCGTAAATGTCCTGAGTGTGAGTCTGATTTAATTATTCGTCATGGGCGTTATGGTAAATTTATTGGTTGCAGTAATTATCCTGAATGTAAACATATTGAGCCATTAGAAAAACCGCAGGATATGAAAGTAGAATGCCCTGAGTGTCATAAAGGCACTATGCTTAAGCGTAAATCACGCAAAGGCAAAATTTTCTATTCTTGTGAGCATTACCCTGATTGCACTTATGCGGTATGGAATGAACCGATTAATGAAGCATGCCCGGATTGTGGCTGGCCTATGTTGACCATTAAAACAACAAAACGACGTGGTACAGAAAAAGTTTGTCCACAAAAAGAATGTAACTACACAGAAGCTGTAGAAGAAAGTGAAGAGACAGAAACTGAAGACTAATCAAGTCGCTGAAGTTATGCAGGCCGTCAATATATTACATCAAGGTGGCGTTATTGCGTATCCGACCGAAGCAGTCTATGGTCTTGGTTGTGATCCTCAAAACATCACAGCTGTAAAAAAACTTTTAGAAATTAAACAACGACAAAAAGAAAAAGGTTTAATTTTAGTTGCTTCTAATTTTGATCAATTTAAAGATTATATTCAGCCTTTAGAGAACAATATCGAAAAAAAATTACTAGATAGCTGGGAAAATAAAATTGCAGCCATGACATGGCTAGTGCCCACCAATAAAAGTGTTTCAGAATATCTAAGAGGACAGTTTGATACATTAGCAATAAGGGTTAGCAATCACCCTGTTGTAAGAGAATTGTGTGAAAATTTTGGCGGTGCGATTATTTCGACAAGTGCAAATATAGCAACAGAAGAAGCGGCACGAACAGCAGAACAGGTTCAACAAATCTTTGGGGATAAAATTGATTTTATTGTCGAAGGCGAAACAAATATTGATGCGCGTCCAAGTGAAATACGTCATGCTTTAACTGATGAGATGATACGTTCGTCCAAATAAGTTTTTGGCCGCGAGAGAGTGAACCGCTAGAGTCAAATATAGACTCGAAAAGATTGCCATCCATGGCTGAGCCAGTCAGTTTATATTTGGCTCCAACAATTCCCTCTCTTAGCATTGGTGTTCGTATTGAGCATATAATAAAAAATTTCAAAAATAATTTATCGGAAAAATAATGAATGCACCAGATAAAGAAGCAGTAAAAAATTATTTATTGGGTTTACAGGATTCTATTTGTCAGGCTTTAGAAAAAGAAGATGGCACTGGCAAGTTTATTCATGACGATTGGGAACGTGAAAAGGGAGGTCACTCCCGGCGTCCTGCCTCCCGTGACACTTGTCCATCCATGGACGTCGCAGATTTAGATGCATCAGCTGATGCACCATCTTTAAGTGGTGGTGGCCGTACCCGCGTAATGGATGGTGGTGACATTTTTGAGAGTGCCGGCATTAATTTTTCGCATGTGTTTGGTTCTGAAATGCCAGGCTCTGCGACGGCGCATCGTCCTGAATTAGCAGGGCGCAGTTTTCAGGCGATGGGTGTGTCACTTGTCATACATCCAAAAAATCCTCATGTTCCTACTTCACATGCCAATGTGCGTTTTTTTATTGCCGAAAAAGAAGGTGAAGATCCGGTTTGGTGGTTTGGCGGTGGATTTGATCTCACACCCTTTTATCCAATAGAAGAAGATGTTGTTCACTGGCACAGTGTAGCAAAGCAAGCTTGCGAGCCCTTTGGTGAAGCAGCGTATCCGAAATATAAAAAATGGTGTGATGAGTATTTTTATTTAAAACATCGGGATGAAACCCGCGGAGTGGGTGGGTTATTTTTTGATGATTTAAATGAAGATGGCTTTGAAAAAAGTTTTGCCTTTATGCAAAGTGTGGGTAATCACTATATTCCGGCCTATATTCCGATCGTCAATAAAAGAAAAGACATTGAATATGGAGAACGCGAACGTGATTTTCAGCTTTACCGTCGTGGTCGTTATGTTGAGTTTAATCTGGTTTATGATCGCGGTACATTATTTGGTCTGCAAACCGGTGGCCGCACAGAATCTATTTTAATGTCACTTCCTCCTTTAGTGAAGTTTCGATATAACTGGCAACCTGATGCTGATTCCCCAGAAGCTAAACTTTACGATCGATATTTAAAACCACAGGAATGGCTTTAACCTAAAATAGTTTTCTTTTATAGAGTCATAGTTCATTACAGTAGAAATATTCTGAATTAAGTATATAGTTATTAAACTTAAATAAAAATTTATAAGTATAAGTTTAGTAAGGCTATTAGTCTATGTCCGTTCTTAAAAACACGTTAACCCATAACAATAAGGCGTATTTTTCTATTTCAGCATGTACGGTACCTTTTATAGTATCAGCAGTGCTTATTCCCCTGAGTTTTTTTAATTTTTTATTATTCCATACATTAGCTGAATTTTTTGCCATCACGATTGCAATATTAACCAGTGTTGTTGCATGGAATATGTATCCTTTCACTCGTAATAATTATCTAATGTATATTGGTAGTGGTTATTTTTGGATTGGAGCATTAGATTTATTGCATGCCATGTCATATAAAGGAATGAAAGTTATTCCTGGTAGTAGTGCGAATATGGGGGCTCAATTTTGGATTGGAACACGTTATCTGGAAGCATTATTATTATTAAGTGCGCCGTGGTTTTTGACACATTCATTTAACCGTAATCGTTATTTTATTAGTTTCGGTGTTATTGCTTCAATAATTGCATCTTTAGTTTATACCGGATATTTTCCTGATGCGTTTGTACCTGGTACAGGGTTAACTAATTTTAAAATATATAGTGAATATTTTATTGTATCTATCTTAGCTGTCGCAATTTATTATCTTTACAGTCAACGGGCATTTATTGAGAGTCAAATTGTCAATGTTTTAATTGTATCTATTGTTTTTACCATGTTTGCTGAATTAGCATTTACTTTTTATGTCAATGTATATGGTTTATCGAATATAGTAGGACATATTTTTAAGATTTTTTCATATTGGTTTATTTTTCAGGCAGTTATAACAACAACCTTAAAAGAACCTTTTCTTGTTATGTCAAAAGGCGCATCAACATATGATGCAATACCTGATGCAACCATTGTTGTTGATGAAAATGGCATTATACGTCAGGCAAATAATGAAGCACATAAACTTTCAAATTATAAAATTAACGAATTAATTGGAAAAAATAATCATGAAATATTTCATGCGGAGAATGTAAAAATAGAACATTGTCTGGTATGCCAGGCAATTATAAATAGTACAGAATTACGTGGTTTAGAACTTGAAATTGATGAAAATAAAATTTGGTATGATTTTTCCCTTTCAAAAATAATCGGAGCCTCAAATTTAAATGGAACTGTAGAAGTTATACGCGATATTAGCCAGCGTAAAAGAGCAGAGAAAAAAGTTAAAGAACTTGATATTTTGAAAAATTCAATCGTTGATAATTTACCAAATATGTTGTTTGTAAAAGATGTAAATGATCATCGTTATGTTGAATGGAATAAAGCAGCAGAAGAATTAACCGGGTTGTTAAAAGAAGAAATGGTAGGAAATAATGACTTTGATTTCTGGCCAGAAGAACAGGCTCAATTTTTTATTGATAAAGATAATGAAGTTATTCAAAGTAAAAAATTATTTGATATTCCGCAAGAGCCAATAACAACAAAATTTAAAGGTACACGTACTGTACATACGAAAAAAATTCCTATTTTTGATGATGACGGAAATGCAAAATATCTTTTGGGTATTTCTGAAGATGTAACAGATAAAATCAGAACAGAAGAAATGTTAAGGCATTCACAAAAAATGGAAGCGGTTGGACAAATGTCAGGCGGTATAGCGCATGACTTTAATAATCAGTTAGGCGTTATATTGGGTTACACAGAACTATTATTAGAACAACCTTTATCAGAAAATCAAATAAACTGGCTTAAAGAGGTTCGAACTGCGGCAGACCGTTGTGTTGAACTCACACAGCAGTTATTAATTTTTTCACGTAAAGGTAAAGTGGATAAAAAAGTAATCAATGTGAATACACTATTTTCAGAGATGGAGGTAATGATTAAACGTACCTTAACGCCTGAAATAGATGTTAAATATTATTTTACTGGTAGTTTATGGCCAATAGAAGTTAATCCTGGTGCATGCAAAGATGTGATGTTAAATCTTGTTTTAAATGCGCGTGATGCGATGCCAGATGGCGGCTCATTAACAATAGAAACATCTAACAGTGTTATTAGTGAAAAAAGTGCAGAAAAATTACCGAATTTATCCCCCGGTGAGTATGTTCAAATTATGATCAGTGATTCGGGTCACGGAATGAGCAAAGCGGTTTATGAACGTATTTTTGAGCCCTTTTTTACCACTAAAGAGGTTGGAAAAGGGACAGGCTTAGGCTTGTCAATGGTGTATGGTTTTGTTCACCGATATGGTGGAGATATATTGTTAGATACTAATCCTGGCGAAGGGGCAACGTTTAGAATTTATTTACCACGTGTTGCTGAATATGAATCAGAGACAGAAGTGGTTACTGAAAATAAAATCTATCAAAAAGGGCATGAAAATATTCTTATCGTTGAAGATGAAACCGCTTTAGCTGAATACGCAGAAGAAATATTAAAAGAGCGGGGATATACAGTGTATTCGGCAGCGAATGCCGCGGATGCACTAACAATTTTAGAAAACACATCGATTGATTTGCTTTTTACCGATATTGTTATGCCCGGTGGTATGAGTGGTTATGAGTTAGCTGAAAAAGCAACTCAAATGAATGCAAATTTAAAAGTTTTAGTTACCTCAGGTTTTGCCGATAAGGTTGAGGGAAATGAAAAATATGCAAAATATGAATTTGAGCTTATATCAAAGCCTTATAACCGTGACGATTTATTGGAGAAATTGCGTTTATTATTGGTAAATAAATAAGCAAAGTGTCTGTCTTATACACAAAAGTGAAAAAAGCCTGATTTATGGCGGTTTTTGATAAATTAATGTGCTTTAGCCTATAAAAACAACATAACATATTGATTTTATAAGATTTTAATAATGTTTTTTTATATTTTCAGATTCGCTTTATATGTTTAAAATGAGAGTAAGTGCGAATTGGTGAGTTTATCCACCAAGTTATCCACAGCCTAAAGCAGTCTAAATTGATTACCACTTTAATAATATCCACTGATTTATTGGCGGGTTAGCAAAATTATCGTTTCGTGTTTCCAGTACCCCGTCCCCGTTAGTGTCGACCATATAATAAGGATTACCAACAGATGGCGTAATTTTTATGAAACGCAGACGACCATTAACTCGGTACTCTTCAACAACGCTGTCTTTTTTACGAATAATACGAACTTCAGGCTGGGGTATATTTCTACTGTCATTGGCATCATCGGGTATCGTGGGTACCGGTTCAGTTGTGGCGGTAAAGTTTTTTTCTTCTTTATTTATTGAAGGCGGTCTATCGTCAACAGCGAATAATGAATGAGAAAAAATTAGCACACTAGAAACGGTAAAGATTTTTAATAAAGACATAATTGATTTCCTATAAATGAAGTAATATTTCGGTATTCTTCTGCTGAATGATCAAAGCCACGTGCTTCATTAATGATTTTGAATAAATCCAGATCATCATTGTTAATGAGGCCTTCGTCAACCATGGTTGTCGAAATTCATCCCTAATCTGGAAAATTATCCATGATTCATGGTTTAATAAAGATGCCTATCCGAATGTTTTGATTTATTACCCAATTACTATGCTCTGCTCGTAATGACGCGTAAAATATCTCGTACCATTTAAACAGAATTTAATTAATTTCAGATTACATAAAATGTTTACCACATAAGTGAGGATATGTAATGGGAAGAGCCAAATAAAGGCCGTCTGCCGCATGATGTGGCAGACGAGCAGCCATGGATGGCATCTTTTGCGTGTCTTAATTTAACTCTTCCCATTTTATGTCCAGATTTAAAGCAATAAATTTTTTATACAAACCTTAGGTTAAGTATATGCCAAAAAAATCAAAACCGCCTTTCGTCCTGGTTGATGGATCGTCATATTTATTCCGTGCTTATCATGCTATGCCTGATATGAGTAACTCAAAGCGCGAACCTACAGGGACCATTTACGGTGTCATTAATATGATGCGTCGTTTATTAAAAGACTATGACCCGGACTATCTCGCAGTGGTTTTTGATGCCAAGGGTAAAACCTTTCGCAATGATATGTATAAAGAATACAAAGCAAACCGCCCACCGATGCCGGATGATTTACGGCAGCAAATTGAGCCAATACATGAAATTATTAAAGCGATGGGCTTGCCATTAATTTGTGTCTCTGGCGTTGAGGCTGATGATGTCATTGGTACATTGTCGGAACAGGCAACAGCAATGGGTATCGACACCATTATTTCAACCGGCGATAAAGACATGGCGCAGCTGGTCAACAAGCATGTCAATCTGGTCAATACCATGACAGAAGTTCATATGGATGTAGAAGGGGTAAAAGAAAAATTCGGTGTACCACCGGAACGCATTATTGATTACTTAGCATTGATTGGCGACACTGCTGATAACGTACCCGGTGTTCCAAAGGTTGGACCAAAGACCGCCGTTAAATGGCTGGATCTTTATGATTCGATTGACGGGGTGATGAAAAATTCCGAAGAGATAAAAGGCAAGGTAGGCGAGAACCTGCGCAACTTCATGAGTGAGTTACCGTTATCTCGTGATCTTGTAACCATTAAATGTGATGTTGAATTAGAAGAGACACCTAAAACCTTAAAACGACAAAAGCCTGACAATGCTGCATTAAGTGAATTGTTTGGCCATTATGAATTTAAAACATGGTTAGCTGAAGCGCAGGCAGGCGGTAGCGTGACAAGTGAAAACTCTGCAACAAAAAATGCGCCTGTTATTGCAAAAGAAATAACAGCAAAATATGAAACACTTTTTAAAGAAAAAGATTTAGAAAAATGGTTAAAGAAACTTAAAAAAGCAGATTGCTTTAGTTTTGATTTAGAAACAACCAGTCTGGATTATATGCAAGCTGAAATAGTTGGATTGTCTTTTTCTGTTAATGAAGGTGAAGCTGCATATGTGCCTGTAGGGCATGATTATTTAGATGCACCAAAACAATTAGATCGTAAAATGGTTTTAGAAAAACTCAAACCATTATTAGAAGATGAGACGGTTTGTAAATTAGGTCAAAATTTAAAATATGATATGAATGTATTAGGTAACTATGACATTGCAATGCAAGGCATACAACACGATACCATGCTGGCTTCTTATGTGCTTGATAGCACCTTACGACATAATATGGATGATATGGCAATTCGATATTTAAGTTATAGCACAACACATTATGAAGATGTTGCAGGTAAAGGCGCAAAACAAATTACCTTTAATCAGGTTGAAATTGAAGCCGCTGCGCCTTATGCAGCAGAAGATGCAGACATTACATTACGCCTTCACAATATTTTGTGGCCACAGTTAGAGCAAATTAAATCATTAAAAAAAATTTACCGTGAAATGGAATTGCCTTTATTACCGGTGTTATCACGTATGGAGCGTAATGGTGTTTTGCTCGATGCAAAAATGCTGGAAAAACAAAGTGTTCAAATCACCAAGCGTTTAGCTGAACTTGAACAGGCTATTTATAAAATAGCTGGACAGGAGTTTAATATTGGTTCACCAAAACAATTACAGGTTATTTTATTTGAAAAATTAAAACTGCCGATTATTTCAAAAACACCAAAAGGTCAGCCTTCAACAGCAGAATCTGTGTTGCAAGAATTAGCACATGACTATCCATTACCAAAATCAATTTTAGAATATCGTAGCTTAAGTAAATTGAAATCAACCTATACGGATAAGTTACCGCAGCAGGTAGATAAAGAAACACAACGCGTTCATACCTCGTATCATCAAGCCGTTGCGGCAACGGGTCGCTTGTCGTCTTCTGATCCTAACCTGCAAAATATTCCAGTGCGTACAGAAGAAGGACGACGTATTCGACAGGCATTTATCGCCGCACCCGGCTATAAAATGGTAGCCGCTGATTATTCGCAAATTGAATTACGCATCATGGCGCACTTATCAGGAGACAAAGGTTTATTGGATGCTTTTGCAAAAGGTTTGGATGTACACACTGCGACGGCAGCAGAAGTGTTTGCAGTAAGCACGGATGAAGTTACAAAAGATCAACGTCGCTCTGCCAAGGCAATTAATTTTGGTTTAATTTATGGCATGTCAGCATTTGGTCTGGCAAAGCAGTTAGATATTACGCGACCCGAAGCACAAGATTATGTTGATCGCTATTTTAAACGCTACCCCGGCGTTAAAGATTATATGGAGCAAACAAAAGAGAAAGCCAAGGAAGACGGTTATGTTGAAACCGTATTTGGTCGGCGATTATATTTGCATGAAATTAATGCCAAAAATGGTATGCGCAGACAATACGCTGAACGCACCGCCATCAATGCACCGATGCAAGGTACGGCGGCAGACATTATTAAACGCGCAATGATCAATTTAGACAAAGAAATTCAGCTTGAAAAATTTGATATGCGAATGATCATGCAAGTTCATGATGAACTCATTTTTGAAATTAAAGAATCAGAAGTCGATCAGGCAATAAATTTAATTACAGAGAAAATGGAACACGCCGCAGAGCTAACCGTCCCCTTGGTTGTTGATGTGGGAATCGGAATTAACTGGGATGAAGCACATTAATTTCAATATGCAAAAAAATGCGAATTTAAGGTGCTCAGAGATAAAAGGGGCTGTTTTTCTTGAAAATTTCTCACAAGTTGCCTATAAGTCCATGGCAAATATAGAAAAAAAGAGTAAAAAGTAATAAGCTAATGATTAGTATTAGCGAGAAAACCGAATTTTAAGATATTTTACCAGCATCAGTTTGGGATGATTAACATGCAATTTAAAAATATAGTATTACTACTCACTACGGCATTATTTATTTTTGCTTGCTCAAGCACAAAGCCACCTGCGGTAGAAGACACCGCTGGCGCAAGAATGGATTTACTGCAAAAAGGCTTTTTACTTTCGTTGCCTGAAGAAGATGGTTGGAAAGTCGTTAAGAAAAGTAATTACAAGGTACTATTAAGTAAACGTGGTCCAAGAGGACAAGCTGGTTATACTATTCAGGTGTTAGTCGTTTCTTTGCCTGCCTTTGAAACTGACGATGAATTTTTAGCTTTCATTGAAAAACGCATGGAAAAGAGTCAGGAAAATTCGAATGTCACTGAGCAAAAAGCGAGCTTATACACATCTGGAAATAAGATGTGTGTGCAATATAAGAGTAAAGAAGATCGTGAAGCTAAAAGCGGAACAAATTTAACATTAGAAACGGTGAGTATTACTTGTCATCATCCTGATAATCCAGAAGCCGGTGTCTATATGGCTTTATCAAAAAGTTATATTCCAGGTTCTTCTGACGAAGATATGACAGCAAAAGCAGTTGAGCTCTTTAATAATCTTTATTTCACCGAGTTATAAATCAAAACTTTTAAGTTGTCAGACCTTTTTCAATAAGGTCTGGCTGTTTATCAAACCCACTTTTCATTTTAATAATATAATTGTGATCAAATCGACAGAGACTTCGTCGATTTATTCATGATTTTTATTGAACTTTTTTAATACTATAACGTCATAGTGTTACTACATCTGCATATTTCTCCCTAAATATGTGGAAGTTTAGTTCGGTTTTCCCCAATCGGACGGAAGTGATTACCCCGGATACGTTCCTCATTCGTTCCGGGGTTTTTTTATGCTGAAAATAATGTTTAAGAATGTTTCAAAAGGTAATAATGGTTCACAAATGTTCACAAATGTCGGGTTTAAAACTGAAGTAGCGATGCCTATAGTTATAATATCTGATATTACTTCTAATCCCTTAGTGATATTAGGTGTCTGGTCCCCAATACCAGACAACTATTTTGCCCCGGAATACTGTAGTACGAAGTTTACTTCTACTCTTCCCCATCCCAACCCCTTTCCGGGGTTTTTTTTTGCCTCCCTGAAACGTCCTGAGGGCTTGAATTTCGGCACTTAATGAACCGCTACGCGTTTCGTCAGTATTACCCTAACCTGCTCCGCACGTTCTGGCATCGTTGTAAATTCACGAAAATCGGTCACTTACTTGAGTAAGCTTCCTCTTTTCGAACAAATTTACGTCTTGAACTTCAAGCTCTCAGAACGTTTCAGACTATATCTTTTAACGCTTTGCGATATGTTTCTTGTTTAATTATTTGTTTGTCTTATATTCACAATTGCAAGGATATGGAGTTGGAAGAGTCAAATAAAGACCGTCTGCCACACGACCGCATGGACGCAGGAGCAGTTACCGAAGGATGCAGCAGCAGAGCAGCCATGGATGACATCTTTTGTGCGTCTTATTCTAACTCTTCCCATTTCATGTCCAGATTTAAAGCAGTATTTTTTACTATACGAACCGATGGTTACTTAAAATATTGATATAATAACCCCTCTTTAAACATATGAAATTAGGTAAAAGTTAGATGTCAGACTTATTTAGTGAAAAGGCCAAGGATTGGGATGTGAATGGGATGGTGTTGCAGTTATCGAATGCGACGAGTTCAGCTATCCTGGAGAATATTGATTTTAACGATCAAATGAAGGTAATGGATTTTGGTGCGGGTACGGGTTTAATTACATCACAGGTTGCTCCCTTTGTTGATTCAATTACCGCAGTAGATATTTCTCAGGCGATGCTGGAAAAACTAAGTGAAAAGCTAGGCTCAGATTCTAAAGTGCAAACAATTTGTCAGGACATTACCGTACAGCCATTAGCGCAAAAATTTGATGTTATTATGAGTGCAATGGCAATGCACCATGTTGAAGACACAAATTTATTAATTCAGCGTTTTGCTGAGCATTTGGATAGTGGTGCAAAAATTGCGCTGGCTGATTTAGATGAAGAAGATGGCACATTCCACCCTGTGGATGTTGAGGGTGTTTTCCATGACGGTTTTAATCGCGACAACTTAAAAGAGATATTGGAAAAAAAAGGTTTTGGTGACATTCAATTTGTGACGGCTCACACCGTCAATAAAGAAACGAAAAACTACCCAATATTTCTGGTAACAGCAGTAAAAAATTAAATAAATTTTCTATTTCACTGGAAAATCTAACCACTTATCGAGCACAGCCTGTGCTTCTTCCAGGCCAGTGCCTTTTAGTGAAGAAAAGAGCTGGACGCTGACATTTTGTAGCTCAGCGAGGTCACGTTTTACCGAGAGCAGGCTGTTTTGAGCTGCACCACGTTTGAGCTTGTCGGCTTTGGTGAGCAGAATATGAACGGGCATATTTGCATGTAGACACCATTCCAGCATTTTTTGATCATAGTCAGTTAATGGGTGGCGAACGTCCATTAACAAGATAAGTCCTTGTAATGATTGACGTTCTTGCAGGTAACGCTCCAGAGAAATGGCCCATTCACGCTTTACTTTGTCAGGAACTTTAGCAAAACCGTAACCCGGCAAATCGACGAGACGACGTTCATCATCCAGGCGGAAAAAAACTAAATGCTGCGTACGTCCCGGCGTTTTACTGATACGTGCAAGTGCTTTATGTGCCGTTAAGCGGTTTAGTGCGCTGGATTTGCCCGCATTTGAGCGTCCGGCAAAGGCAACTTCTTGACCTATGTCATTGGGTGCTTGCTCAGGGTTGGGTACACTAATAAGAAATTCTGCAATATTGTAACGAGATGGATTGTTGTTTGATTTAGTCAACTATTTGCTACCGGTTATGTGATTAGTTTGCTCTGGGGTATAATAACCAGAATTTAATGGCTGTCCTGCAGATTATGTATATAATCTGAAACTAATATACAATTGATTGAATATTTTTTAGGTCAAGCAGCATTTTAGCATGCCGTATACAGAACATGCATACAGAATTTAATATTGAATATTTGAATTAAGATCAGGAGTTTTTAAATGAAAAAATTAGTATCAGTATCAATCGCGACAGTGGCTTTATTTGGTTTAATCTCTACTGCTCAGGCAGATGTTAAGACTTACCGTACTGCATGTATGGCTTGTCATGCTACTGGCGCAGCGGGTGCTCCAAAAGTTGGTGATAAAGCTGCGTGGAAACCACGTATTGCGCAAGGTATGGCGACATTAGTTAAACATGCAACTGAGGGTAAAGGTGCTATGCCTCCTAAAGGCGGACGTATGGATCTAACAGCTGCACAAATTAAATCCACCATTGAATATATGGTTAGCGAATCTAAATAATTTTAAAGGTTATTAAACTCTCATGATTTATAAAACTTTGATTGCTGTTGTTGCATTGTCTATGACGGTTGCATCAACAGGTGCTAGTGCTGCAGGTGATGCCAAAGCAGGTAAAGCGAAAGCGATTACATGTGCGGGTTGTCATGGACCAAATGGTAACAGTGCAAATCCATCATGGCCCAAACTTGCCGGACAGCATGCAGATTATATCGCTAAGCAATTAGCTGATTTAAAAGCAGGTAAAAAGCGTAGCGATCCATTAATGAGTGGGCAGGCTGCAGGTTTAAGTTCACAAGATATGGCTGATCTCGGTGCATACTTCTCCGAACAAACGGGCTCACAAGGCGCGTCTAGTAAGAAGTTAGCAGCAGCGGGTGAAAAACTTTATCGCGGTGGTAATAAAAAGAAAGGTATTGCAGCTTGTATCGCATGTCATGGTCCAACTGGTGCCGGTAATCCAGCAGCGAAATTTCCTAAGTTAAGCGGTCAACATGCAGCGTATGTTGAAAAAGCGATGAAAGATTTTCGTTCTGGTACACGTACTAACGACATGAACAAAATGATGCAAAACATTGCAGAAAAAATGAGCGACAAAGAAATTAAAGCCGTTGCTTCATATGTTTCTGGTTTACATTAAGCTGTTCCCTTGTTAAACCCTTAACGGGTTTATTAGAATGAGTAAGTTAAAAAAGGACGGTTAATCACCGTCCTTTTTTGTGTAAGTTCATTAAACAAAGTAATTAACCTGTGAATAAACTAAACAAAAAACATTCCCGCTTAAATATTTTTCTTGAGTTTTTTGGCTCTATGAATTTAGCGATAACCATACTCGTTGCCATAGCAATCGCTTCAGTTATTGGAACTGTATTACAACAAAATCAGCCTTATAATGACTACATTATAAAGTTTGGTCCTTTCTGGCATGAAGTTTTTCAATCTCTTGGTTTATACAATATTTATGGTGCAGTTTGGTTTCTTGGCTTACTTCTTTTTCTGGTTTTAAGTACAGGTGTCTGTGTTTATAGAAATGCACCAACCATGTTGCGGGACATGCAACAGTTTCGATTAAACGTAAAAGAAAAATCACTGGCACTAATGAGTAATAGCCACTCATGGACAACAAACAATACGTCCGAAGAAGCAGAAAAAAACTTACGTTATTATTTACAGTTAAAAGGTTTTCGTACACGTATTAAAGAGCATGATGATCATCGTGTTATAGCGGGTATGAAAGGTGCATGGAATCGATCAGGTTACATTTTTACTCATGTGGGTATTATTGTTATTTGTATCGGTAGTTTTCTTGATGGTAGTTTTGGTTTAACCATTAAAGAATGGACTGGCCGAATCATTCCGGAAACACGAGATATACGGGCAGATCAGGTACCGCCAACTGCAAGATTAAAACCGGAAGACTCGGTTTCATTTCGTGGTTCAATTTCTTTACCCGAAGGGACATCAACTAATCTTGTTTTTTTAAATGTGCGCGATGGTTATCTGGTTCAGGAGCTTCCCTTTACTATCGAATTAAAAGATTTTCGTATTAAGCATTATGCATCAGGTATGCCGAAGTCATTTGAAAGTGATTTAATTATTCGGGATAACTTGCTTGATAAACCATTAGAACAGACTATTTCAGTAAACCACCCGCTTATTTATCGTGGTTATGCATTGTATCAAGCCAGCTTTGGTGATGGTGGTTCAAGCCTGACATTACTGGCAAGACCTTTTCATAGTAAAAAAACTCAAAATCTGGAAGTTAAATTAGCGGTTAAAGAAAAACGAACGTTAAACACAGCCGCCGGTAAGGTCACACTGGAACTTGATGATTTTAAAATGTTTAATATTTTTCCAAACAGTGACGAAGTAAAAAAAGAAACCGGTAAACGTTTTAAAAACTATGGTCCCAGCTTTACATTTAAAATGCGTGATGCCAGTGGTGCAGCCAAGGAATATCACAACTACATGTTGCCGGTTACGCAAGATGAACGTCGGTTTTTCCTCACGGGTATGCGTAGCTCAGTTGCCGAACCTTTCCGTTACTTACATATCCCTGCAGATAAAAATGACAGCTTAGATCGTTTTATGACTTTCCATGCATTACTTCAAGATCAGGCAGCAATTAAACGAATTGCACAAAACAGCGTTAAGTCTGCAATGGGTAAAATTAATACTGTTGATAAAAAATTGCAAAAAGATATTGTTACTTCAATGATGAACATATTAACCCTGTTTAATCAGGGGGGATATGTCGCGATTGATCAGGACATAAAAAGTAAAGTCCCTAAAGAACGACAGGTTAAAGTTGCAGAGGCTTATGTTAAGATTTTGCAGAACCTTTTACAAAATGCGTTTCTGGATCTTTTAAAACAGGAAGGTGTGGGCATAACGAAAGGCGTAAGTGATGAAGACGGCTTATTCTTTGAAGATGCTATATCCGCTTTTGCTGGTATTGGCGCCTATGGCTCGCCGGTTTATTTTCAGTTAACGGATTTTAAACAACGTGAATCTTCTGGTATTCAGATTACCCGTCACCCGGGACAAAACATTTTTTATCTGGGTTGCTTAATGTTAATCGTTGGTATTTTTATGATGTTTTACATTTCATATCAACGGGTCTGGATTATCTTAAAACCGGATAATGGAAAATTGAAAATAATATTTGCTGGTTCAGGAAACAGAAATCAACGTGATTTTGCAAAAACTTTTACAGCATTAGCAAGTAAAGCAGAAAAATACACAACGTAATTTAATGAAAATAAGCACTAAGATTAAAGCAAGGTGATTGATATGTCAGTTTCAAATGAAATTATGAGTAGAGAAATACAACCATCATTTTTAAAACAGTTAAATATGCTTGACTGGATTTTTGCGGTACTTTTACTCACAGGTAGCGTATACGCCTTTCAAAAGTACTCTTCTTTAATGGATAGTTATGAAGTGGGTATCTTATTTGGTACTGCACTCTCTTTTATAGCTGTTGGCTGGATCTGGAAACCAGCACGTGTATTAATGTTTTATGTTGCCGTGTTAAGTTTGTTTGCGATCAACTTATACGGTACTGATTTAGCGGCAGGTGAAAGTAATTTCTTTTTGAAATTTTTATTCTCTGGTCAGTCTGCAACAATGTGGATGAGCGCCTTATTTGTAATGGCAACCTTTGCTTATTTCATTGAATTATTTTCAGGCAATGCTTTCACTGGAAAAGTCGCTACAGCCATGACCTGGTCAGCGACTGCCATGGGCTTCGTTGGCTTACTTGTTCGCTGGCGTGAAACTTATTTATACGGCATCGATATTGGTCACATACCCGTTAGTAATTTGTATGAAGTCTTTATTTTATTCTCAATTATTACGGCACTACTTTATTTATATTATGAAAAACGCTATGAAACCCGCTCACTGGGTGCTTTTGTTTTATTAGTGATTACCGCAGCAGTTGCATTTTTATTGTGGTATCACTTTGAAAAAGGTGCATCTGAAATTAAACCGCTTGTACCTGCTTTAAAAAGTTACTGGATGAAAATACATGTTCCTGCCAACTTTGTCGGTTACGGTGCATTTTCATTAGCCGCAATGATTGGTGTGGCATACTTAATTAAAGATGCTGCATTAAAAAGAAACCCCAAGGGTTTAATTGCAAGTCGTTTACCCTCTCTGGATATGATGGATGATGTCATGCATAAATCCATTGCATTGGGTTTTGCTTTTTTTACCATCGCAACCGTACTCGGTGCAATGTGGGCTGCCGAAGCATGGGGTGGTTACTGGTCATGGGATCCGAAAGAAACATGGGCACTCATCGTTTGGTTAAACTATGCGGCCTGGTTACACATGCGTTTAATGAAAGGTTTACGCGGTACACCACTCGCATGGTGGGCGGTAATCGGTTTGTTTGTCACATTGTTTGCTTTTCTTGGCGTGAATATGTTCCTGTCTGGGTTGCATTCCTACGGCGAATTATAAGTTATTAATAAAATAAGGATATTTGGTTTAGTTAAAGCTGGTTGAAATTGTAAACACTAATCTAGTTTTTACATTTTATAAATGAATTTATATGTCAATAGCCTTAACTTATTGACTTAATAGGGTATTTACTTTAAAGAGCTTGACTAATGGGCTGAAAAGAGCTTAAATGATTGTTATATGGAATAATTAATTGCATTTTTATAAGAAAGCTGTTAGAGCACCATATGACAAAAATTTTAAACATTCGAATTAATAAGTTAAGAAGCCCACTTTAATGTGTGGCTTTTTTTTCTCTGTAAAAAGTGTATTTGGCTCAGTAAAGAAGCATAACTAAAAAGGATAATAGAAAATGTCTATCAAACAGATCACAAAGGACACCTTTTGGGAGTCAGATCTTGATTGCATTGAAAATGCTTATCTAAAAGGTAGAAAGGTTACTGACTTACCCCTAAGAAAAAGAGATGGTCGAGTTCCCAATCAGGGAAGCGTATTGATGGAGTGTGTTGTAAATATTGATCATGTTATTCCACGTAAAAATCACTTAATTTCTATGATTAAGTGGGCTTTTAGAAAACGTATCTAATTACACCAACAAGTATTTCACTGCTAATGTGGAATTAGCTCATTCATTGTGCCCATTTATAAGTGGGAAATAACAAAATTAATTAACTTAGGATGACTCATTTATGAGCAGTGAGAGTTTTGAGCTGTACCCAAATAAAGCAGCTCTTGAAGAAAAAGCAAAGCAAGTAGCAAATACAGCAGAACCCTCAGAGTACGAACAAAGTGTGTATTTGTATTTTATAGCTAGATACTTTGTTTCTATATATGAAGCGAAATTTAGTGAAATTCCACTTCAAGTTTGGAATGAATACAGAAATGCACTAGACCATTATTTTCGACATATCACATCGGGTGGAAAAGGAAGCCATATCGAGAAATTAGAGTGTCATATTCAAAGAGCGGTACTTGATGTGGCTAAGTTGTTTTGTCATGACTCTCAATCTCATATTGAGGAATTAATTAATAAAGAAGACCCAAAATGTCTTCGTCTTATTGACAATGGGCAATTTAATACCCATCTACAAAAATTAAAAACTAATGCGATTAGATCTTTTTCAGAAGCTAAAACAGGAGATAGCGCATTAGGATCTGATGCAGCAAAAGATAATGAAATTTTAAGTGCGTATTTGGAAGCATGCTATGGGTTTATAGCATTAGAAGAATTAATTGAAAGTAAACGTCAAGCAATTGATCAATTGTCATCACAGATGGATAGCATTAAGCATGAAGCAAGTAAACATGCATTTAAAGAACATGTATTTGCCAGCCTAACAGCAAAAATTATTGTTATTATTGTGAGCTTTGTCGTAGGTATTGTCGTTGCGAATTATTGGCCTGAAAAAGATATAGGTACATCTGAAGTTAGTAATAAAGATAGAATAACAAAATCAATTAATAGTCCTGAAGTATCAGAGTCATTGAAAACTAAAAAAGAAACATCAACTCCTAAAAAAAAGAAAAAACCAGCGGTTAATAAAACTAAGAATGTTTTGTGAGAAATAGGTCTTTAATAAAAAAGCCCCGTTAAATTATAGTGGGGCTTTTTTATTTGTACCGTACAAATAGCCTACCGTTATCGCATAATGCCGCCATACATATACTGATTGAAGCTCGCGATATCCATGCTAACGCCACGGAACAGGTGATCGAGGCTCATTATGGCCTGTTCAAGCAGCAATACTGAGATATAAGGGTGTTGCACGCGTAAGCGGTTGTACATGGTTTTTGAGATACGTAACAGGCGTGTATTTTTGCTCACAGCGCGAATGCGGGCAGAACGGGGTTTATTGTCAAAAAAGGACATCGACCCCATTAATTCACCGGCTTCTAATTCACCAATTTCTACTTCTTTGCCTTGATTATCGTGAAATAAGCCGGTAACGCCTTCGATAACAAAATATAATGCATCACCAATTTCGCCAATATCAGCAATAATGTCGCCTTTTTCATATGAGACGGATTCGGTGAACTCAAGAAAGGTGTTTATTTCATTTATGGTAAGGGATTCACAGAATTTATTCTGGCAAAGCACATCATTAAGTTTGAATTGTTCAGTATTACGTTGATGTGGCATAGTGGAACTCCTATGAAAATTTAAAGTCTGTTATATGTATAGGGGTTGTTATCGGCGGCTTGCGCTTATTCATGAGATTGAATACCCTAAAATTTAGAGAACATTGTAAAGGAAAAGGAAATTGATAAAAATGAAATTTAAATTATTTATGGCGATATTGTTGACTGCTTTGCTTAGTCATTCAGTGACAGCAGCAATTGATGAAGGGATTGAGTACAAGCGAATTTCGCCTGCTCAACCTACGATCACAAAAAATAAAATCGAAGTTGTTGAGTTGTTTTGGTACGGCTGCCCGCATTGCTATCATTTTGAACCTGTACTAAAAGAATGGTTAGCTAAACAGTCTGATAATGTGGTTTTTTATCGTGTTCCTGCTGTTTTTAATGCAGCGTGGGGCTTACATGCGCGTGCTTTTTATACGGCAAAGGCACTTGGCCTTTTTGATGATGAAAAGCTGAACTTCCACGGTGCTTTTTTTGATGAAATACATAAACATAAGAAACGTTTAAATAATAAAAAGGCCTTGCGCGCATTTTTTGCTCGTTTTGGTGTTTCTGCACAAGATTTTAATGATACGTTTGATTCGTTTTCGGTAAATACGAAATATAACCGTGCAGTAGAATTATCTAAGAGATACCAGATTGAGGGTGTACCGACTTTGATTGTGAATGGTAAATATCGGACAGATGGTCCAATGGCCGGTGGTCGAAAAGGAATACTAAAGGTACTGGATTTTTTAATTAAAAAAGAGTCAAAAAAATAGATTTATGAACTAAGCTTTTGAATAGAAAAGCCGATAGATTTAACAGGCATAAGGAATAATTAATGAAAGCGGCAGAACTATTTGTAAAGTGTTTAGAAAACGAAGGCGTTGAATACATCTTTGGTATTCCGGGTGAAGAAAATCTGGATATGATGGATGCGTTACTGGACTCATCTATCAAATTTGTCACGGTGCGGCACGAACAAGGTGCCGCTTTTATGGCAGATGTATATGGCCGCTTAACCGGTCAAGCCGGTGTGTGTATGGCAACACTCGGTCCCGGAGCCACTAATTTGATTACCGGTGTGGCAGATGCCAATATGGATCATGCCCCTATTATTGCGATAGCGGGCCAGGCAAGCACGCACCGTTTGCATAAAGAGTCTCATCAGGTTTTAGATTTGGAACTCATGTTCGAACCTATCACAAAATATTCTTCCCGTTTATTAACACCCGATATTATTACTGAGGTTGTGCGTAAGGCATTTAAAGTTGCCCAGACTGAAAAGACCGGCGCCTGCTTCATTGAGTTTCCGGAAAATATCGCGGGGATGGAAGTTGAAGATGAACCCTTACCGGTTAAACATGCACACTCGCCGGAACCCCCTGCAGAACGGGTTGATGTTGCGGCAGAAATTATTTCTAACGCAAAAAATCCGATCATACTTGCAGGTAATGGGGTGGTACGAGGCAAAGCCTGGAAACAGCTAGATAAGTTTGCTAAAGAATTACAAATTCCAGTTGCTAATACATTTATGGCAAAAGGGGTCATCCCTTTTAAGCATGACATGGCATTAGGTAGTGCAGGTTTACAAGCGAATGATTATGTTAGTTGTGGTTTTAGTAAAGCCGATGTCATTATTTGCATTGGTTATGACCTGGTTGAATATCATCCCTACCTTTGGCACCCGACTAAAGATCGTATCATTATTCACATTGATCAGTCACCGGCTGAAGTGGATGCTTTTTATACCGTGTCATGCGGCGTAGTGGGTGACATTAAACATTCACTATTACGCATTATGGAGTTAGCAAGTCCGAACACCGGTAATCATATGCGCGCATTACGTGATGCATTAATTGAAGATATGAATCAGCACAAAGATGACTACAGTGTGCCAATGAAACCGCAAAAAATTATTTGGGATTTACGCACCGCAATGAATATGGAAGATATTGCTATTTCAGATGTTGGTGCACATAAAATGTGGATGTCACGTATGTTCCGTTGCGAGTTTCCTAACACCTGTATTATTTCTAATGGGTTTGCCAGTATGGGGATTGCTGTACCGGGAGCGATTGGTGCGAAATTAGCTTTTCCTGATCGCGGTATTGTTGCTGTAACGGGTGATGCCGGTTTCTTAATGAACTCACAAGAAATAGAAACGGCACTACGTATAAAAACACCCATTGTGATTTTAATCTGGAATGATTCAGCTTATGGTTTAATTGAATGGAAACAAATGAATGAATTTGGTCGTAAGTCAAATATTGATTTTAAAAACCCGGATTTTGTAAAATATGCTGAAGCATTTGGTGCAACAGGTTATCGAATAGAAAAAGGTGAAGACTTATTACCGACCTTGAAAAAAGCCTTAGCAGATAAAACTGTTAGTATAATAGATTGTCCAGTTGATTATAGTGAAAATCTAAAACTCACTGGCAAGTTAGGTGAAATGGTTTGTCCAATATAATATCACCAAATAAAACGTTACGTATCTTAAGTTATAACCTTCAGGTAGGGATTAAAACCAGTCGACCGAGTCAGTATATAACGGGTAGCTGGAAACATTTTATTCCCCATTCACAACGTCTGATTAATTTAGACGACATGCTTAACTTTTTAGAGCAGTATGACATTGTCGGCTTGCAGGAAACCGATGCGGGCAGTCTTCGTAGTAATTATATTAATCTAACAGAATACCTTGCTGATCGGGCACGTTTTCCGCATTGGTATCACCAGGTGAATCGCAACCTTGGTCATATCGCAAGACACAGCAATGGACTATTAAGTCGACTACGGCCCTATGAAATTAAAAATATTCGCCTGCCGGGATTAATCCCCGGTCGTCAGGCAATCCTTGCAAAGTATGGTAATGAAAAAGAAACATTGGCGGTGTTTGTTTTACATCTTGCTTTGAGTAAACGTGCGCGAATGCGACAGCTGGTGATGATCAGTGAAGAAGTAAATCGATATGAACATGCAATTGTGATGGGCGACCTAAATAGCAAAGTCGATAGTAATGAAATGCAGCATTTATTTCGCCATACCCGATTACATGAACCACTTGAAGAATTACGTACTTTTCCAAGTTGGCGGCCTCAACATCATATTGACCATATTTTAGTGACTTCTGAACTGGAAGTAGTAAATGCAAAATCATTAAAGCATGCATGTTCAGATCATTTACCGATTATGATGGAAATAAAATTACCTGAGAGCCTGGAGATAGGTCATAAATCATTAAAATTTAATAATAAAAGTAGCGAAATAGAAGCTGCGTAAAATGGCTAAAAATAAATATACCGATCTGGATAATTCTTCAGAAAGTAAATGGAAAGATAAATATTTATTGAGTCTGGAAGAACTCGAACACAAAGAACAACAGTGGATAGACAGTGAAAAAAATTTACGCGCGTTAATATCTCATTTAACCAATGCTGCAGATACTTCTTCTTTAAAACTCAATCAACAACTATTCGTTTTGCGTGATGCCATAAATAAAGGTGTTGCTGCAAATAAATTAAAAAAAGCCATTGATGAAGTTGCCGATAGTATTCTGGGCTTAGATGCAATTAGAGAAAATAAAAAGAAAGAAACAGGCAAACAACTTACCGAATTTGTTGAAAAGATAAAACCTGCGGGCAAGATCGAATCTAAATTATCTAAAATATCATCAAAAATATCAAAGACCAATTCCAATAAAGAGATATCACCCTTGCTAAATGATTTGGCAAAATTACTTGTGTATGGTTTATCGCGTGCAGAAAAAAGCAATGATAAAGGATTTCTGTCTGCTCTCATTGGTAAAAAAGAAAAAACAACAGAACAAGTTAATCAAGAGAGAGATGAAGGTTTAGTCGTTGCGACTGCTACAGACGACGTTGAACTTGATTTAGAACATGCGGTAAACAGTCTAATTTCATTATTAGAAAAAATGGTTTTGCCATCAGATCTACAGGTTGAAGCCAGTTTAATTAAGCGTCAGTTATCCTTGTCGGTAGATGAAACTGTATTTTTATCTTCATTAGAACAAACAGTAGGAATTACTGCAGATGTTTTAGAAAGAGTTAAAAAAGAAAAAAATGAAATAGAGGAGTTTCTAAAACAACTCACTGGTCGCTTACACGAGCTTGATACGGATATCAGAGAAACTGCCAGAATAAGAGAGCTAACCCATCAGCATGGTAAAAAAATGACGGAGGGTATGAAAAGTGAAATGAAAACAATGGAAGAAGGGATTAATAACATTAACAATCTGGATGAATTAAAAACTTCAATTCAGTCGCGTGTTATTTTATTGCGAAACCATGTTGATAGTTTTATTTTAAACGAAGGTGAAAAAGATAAAGAAGCAACGGTTGTTATTGAACAGTTAAAACAGCAAGTCAAAACAATGGAAAGTGAAGCCGAAGAGTTAAAAGAACAAATAGAGAAAGAACGACAACAAACATTACGTGATGTCTTAACCGAAATACCAAATAGATTATCCTATGAAGAAAGGCTGAATCTTGAATTAGCAAACTTTCGGCGTAATAAATCCCCTTTTGTGCTAGTTGTCTGGGATATTGATTTTTTTAAAAAGGTTAATGATGTTTACGGCCATGCAGCAGGTGATCAGGTATTAAAATTAGTCGCTTCAATATTGAATAAAAATATACGGGAAACAGATTTTATTGCGCGATATGGTGGAGAAGAATTTGTTTCATTGTTGCCTGTTACCGATATAAAAGCTGCGCAAATGGTAACGGATAAAGTAAGAGGGTTGATTGCAACGAGTAATTTTCATTTTCGGGATGAAGCTGTCAAGATTACAGTTTCAGCAGGTTTTGCAGAAGTAAAAGAAAATGAAGATGGTGAGAATTTATTTATTCGAGCAGATAAAGCATTATATAAAGCAAAAGAAAATGGGCGAAATAATTGTCAGGCCGCTTTTTAAATCAAATAGTCATATTGTGAACCTGGTCATGGTGGCACTATGATTTTCATCACAGATATTAACCTTAATTGTTAATTATCGTTTCATATTGAAGATAAACTTCAATGAGCTTCTATAGTTAGAGTTAAATAATTGAAGAGTAAGTTTTCTGTGAAAAAGATTTTTTACAATTATCAGTTTAATTTTCCTGATGGACATGAAAAACAATTTAGCATTGATTTTGACCATCAAAGTTTACGCTCAAAATTACCCGACGGTGATCAATATCCGGACTGGTCACAATTAGAATTTCATCAATGTCTGAATTGTCCGTTAACCAGTGAAGATTATTTATATTGTCCACTTGCAGTAAATTTAGTTCCAATTATCTACTGGTGTAAAGATCTTGCATCGTATGATGAAGTTGATGTCATCATTACATCTGCAGAACGTAAAGTTTCTGCTCATACAAGTTTACAACGTGCAATTAGTTCATTGTTAGGCTTATTAATGAGCAGTAGTGCGTGTCCGAAAATGAAATTTTTAAGACCACTTGCCCGTTTTCATTTACCCCTTGCGACACATGAAGAAACAATTTTTCGCGCTGTATCAGCAACCTTCCTTAAAAATTATTTTTCAGGTAAAGAATGTGATGACGATCCATTGTCTGAACTTAAACAACAATACAGTGAATTACAGGATATTAATCGATTTATAGCAGAAAGAATACGCGGAGCAATTAAACGTGATGCGGCAGTGAACGCCATTGTCCTGTTAGATGTTTTATCTAAAAGCGTTGCATTTAGTATTGATGATTCTTTGCAGCAAATACGGTATTTATTTGAAAACTCTGATGACTCCGAAGAAGTTGCATAATTTATATTAAAATTATAGAAAACAAATTTGATATAGACTATAAATAGTATTCAAACTATAGATAAGGATACTGCTATGTTAAATAAATTTCGTCAAAGTCGCTTTATAGCCTCATTACTCATTTCATCGATATTGTTTATTTCCATTCAACCAACAGTTAATGCTGTCATTGTTAGTACCTCTGATCTGGTTGCGCAACAACAATCTCAAATTAATAAAGAATATTTACTAAAATCGTTTGATCGAGAAGATGTTCAGATGGCTCTGGCGAGCAAAGGGGTTAATCTTGAAATGGCAAAGTTACGTGTCGCCAGTATGACAAACGAAGAAGTGCGACAATTAAATGCGAAAATTGATAATTTGCCTGCCGGTGGCGGTATTCTTGGTGTGCTTGGTTTTATACTTGTAATATTACTTATTACCGATCTTATCGGTATAACTGATGTTTATTCATTTTAAGTAAAACCGATGTGGCGAATTAATATCAAACCCGCTCGGGTGCTACTCGGCGGGTTTTTTCTTGTACTGATTCAGGGTTGTAGCTCTATTAGTTTGCAATCTGATGCATTATTAGAAAAAAAACCGACTGAGTTTAGTCAAGCTCAGGAAATAACAGCAGTTAAGTTCAATCCACAAGAAGATTATGAATGTGGACCCGCATCTCTTGCTACTGTCTTGCAATGGCAGGGACTTAATATTAGTGACAAAGACCTGGTTCCGGAAATTTATATTCCTCAACGCAAAGGCAGTTTGCAAATTGAATTAATAGCTGCAACTCGCCGACATGGCTTGATTCCTTATGTGATTGAAAAAAACATGACAGCATTACTCAGAGAAGTTAAAGCGGGCAATCCTGTACTTGTTTTGCAAAATCTTGGTTTAGACTGGTATCCACAATGGCATTACGCTGTTGTTATTGGCTATGACATAAATAAAGATGAAATTATTTTGCGTTCGGGAGTGACGCAACGACGTGTAAATTCATTTTATTTATTCGAACGAACATGGCGTCGTGCAAAATACTGGGGCTTTATTGTACTGCCAAAAGATAAGTTACCGGCAAGTGGTAATGCTTTTTCTTATTTAAAAAGTGTTGCGCCATTTGAAAAGTTAAACAAAGTCCCGCTCGCACTTACAGCCTATAAAGGTGCGTTACAAAAGTGGCCGAATGATCGTAATTTATTGATGGCTGCTGGTAATGCCAGTTATTCGACGAAACAATTAAATGCGGCAGAAAAGTATTACCAAACGGTATTTTCTAAATGGCCTGAGTACGCACCTGTGCTGAATAATCTTGCTCAGGTTTTGTATGAGAAAAAACGTTACAAGGCAGCCGAAGAATTTATCTTACGAGCTATTTTGCTGGGTGGCAGGCAGCAAAAACAATATGAAGCGACCTTAAGGGAAATACGCAGAAGATAATAGGTAATATGGCGCGCCCGACAGGAGTCGAACCTGTGACCTTCGCCTTCGGAGGGCGACACTCTATCCATCTGAGCTACGGGCGCAAACTCATGAGATTATATCTGATTTAATTGCTTATATGATCGTAATGAGACTAGAAGAGAAGTGCTATTTCTCTATATTTTTGTTGAGGTTATAAATAATCCAAATTCAAGACCTGATCACTTTCTAATAATATGAAGTTGAGATAAGTTTGAGCCACTAAAGAGAGTTTTTTGCCTTTTTGATGAACAGCGTACCAGCGCCGTCTAACAGGAAATCCTTTTACGTCTAATAACACCAACTTGCCTGCATCACGCTCAAGCGCTAAGCCATAGAGTGACAATATTGCAATCCCTAGTCCTGCCATAACAGCTTGCTTAATCGCTTCACTACTACCTAACTCCATGTAGGGTTCTATTTTAAGCCCTTCTTTTTCTAGCATGCGATCAAAGACTAAACGCGTTCCTGATCCTGATTCGCGACTAATGAATCGTTCTTTGCTTAACTCTTTGAGGGTAATATTCTTCTTGTTGGCCAAAGGGTGACTGGGGGGAGCGATGATTGCCAAGACATTTTCTAAAAAAGGGTATGACTCTAGATTTTTGTCATCTGGGAGCTGTCCCATAACAACAAAGTCATCAAGATTATTCATCAACCGCTCAATCACACTGGCACGGTTAGTAAATTTCATTTTCGGTTCAACGTCTGGGTAACGTTGTAAAAAGGCACCTAACAGATGCGGCATAAAATATTTAGAGGTTGATACAACAGCAAGTTGCAAAGGACCTTTCACCACGCCTTTTAAGTCTTCAACGGTATCCTTTAATTCTGCGACCCGATTGAGGATATCAATGCTTGCCTCATACATGGCTTTACCCGCTGTAGTTGGGAAAATTTTCTTTCCCACGCTCTCGAAAAGCGGTAATCCAACCTGCTCCTCTAAGCGTTTAATCTGAATAGAAACAGCAGGTTGCGTGAGAAATAGCTCCTCAGCGGCACGGGTATAACTGCCTCTGCGAGAGACGGCTTCGAACAGTTTTAGTTGTTGTAGGGTGAAGTGCATAATTATTTATCATTTACATTTGTATATGAATTTTATAACAATAATTAATTATTATAAATGATTATTGAACGATATAGTGCTCGTCCGTTAAGAAATTAACGTGTCTCAGGAAAGTTTGCTGGGCAAATGACATAAGTTTTAAGGGCGAAGGAATTGGTTCCTTCGGTCAATTTAAAAGCACTAGGAGGCCAAAACATGGCAAAGACTTACAGCGCAGGTGTTAAAGAATACCGCGAAACGTATTGGACACCAGATTATACTGTTAAAGACACAGATATCCTGGCTTGTTTCAAAATCACTCCACAAGACGGCGTACCACGTGAAGAAGTTGCAGCTGCTGTTGCCGCTGAATCATCAACGGGTACCTGGACGACAGTATGGACAGATCTTCTAACAGATTTGGATTACTACAAAGGTCGTTGCTACGCGATTGAAGACGTACCAGGTGATGACACTTGTTTCTACGCTTTCGTTGCTTACCCAATCGATTTATTCGAAGAAGGTTCAGTTGTAAACGTATTAACTTCGTTAGTGGGTAACGTATTTGGCTTTAAAGCGTTACGTGCACTTCGTTTAGAAGATATCCGTTTCCCAATTGCTTACGTTATGACATGTAATGGACCACCACAAGGTATCCAAGTTGAACGTGACTTATTAAACAAATATGGTCGTCCTTTATTAGGTTGTACTATCAAGCCTAAACTCGGTCTTTCTGCTAAAAACTACGGTCGTGCTTGTTACGAAGGTTTACGTGGTGGTTTAGATTTCACGAAAGATGATGAAAACGTTAACTCACAGCCATTCATGCGCTGGCGTCACCGTTTCGACTTCGTTATGGAAGCAATCCATAAAGCTGAAGCTGAAACTGGCGAACGTAAAGGCCACTACTTAAACGTAACTGCACCTACCTCTGACGAAATGATGAAGCGTGCTGAATACGCAAAAGAAATCGGCGCACCTATCATCATGCACGATTACTTAACGGGTGGTTTATCTGCTAACACGCAACTAGCACAATGGTGTCAGGACAACGGTATGTTGTTACACATTCACCGTGCAATGCATGCGGTATTAGATCGTAACCCACACCACGGTATTCACTTCCGCGTATTAACTAAAGTACTTCGTCTGTCTGGTGGTGATCATCTTCACTCAGGTACTGTTGTTGGTAAACTGGAAGGCGATCGTGACGCAACTTTGGGTTGGATCGACATCATGCGTGATTCATACATCAAAGAAGATCGTTCACGCGGTATCTTCTTCGACCAGGATTGGGGCGCAATGCCTGGTGTTATCCCAGTAGCGTCTGGTGGTATCCACGTATGGCACATGCCAGCATTAGTTAGCATCTTTGGTGATGACTCTTGTCTACAGTTCGGTGGTGGTACTCTTGGTCATCCTTGGGGTAATGCTGCAGGTGCTGCTGCTAACCGTGTTGCAGTTGAAGCATGTGTTGAAGCACGTAATTCTGGTGTTGAACTTGAGAAAGAAGGTAAGGACATTCTTACTAAAGCTGCAGCACATAGCCCAGAACTTAAGATCGCAATGGAAACCTGGAAAGAAATCAAATTCGAATTTGATACCGTCGATAAAATCGACGTTGCTCACAAGTAAAGTGTCATCTAGCGCTCTCTGGCGGCGTTGCTGAAAAGAATCGTACACTCATCTTTTCGCGCCTTGCCAGTGAGCACTATCTAACACTTTATGATTTTTAACTAATTTGATAATAAAATATTGGAGTAAATCACATGAGTGATGTACAAGATTACAATTCAAGCTTGAGCGACGCCGCTGCAAGCCGTAAATATGAAACTTTTTCATACCTTCCACCTTTGAGCAAAGAGTCTACTCGTGCTCAAATTCAATATATCGTGGATAAAGGTTGGAACCCAGGTATTGAACACACAGAACCAGCAAATGCTGTAAGCAATTACTGGTACATGTGGAAATTACCTATGTTTGGTGAAACTGACGTTGATGCAATTCTTGCAGAAATTGAAAACTGTCATAAAGCACACCCAGAGAACCACGTTCGTCTGTTAGGCTTTGACAACTTTGCACAATCTGCAGGTACAGCTATGGTTGTTTATCGCGGCGTTTCTGTTTAAGAACGACTCAGTAAACCCATAAAGCAAGATAAAAGCCTCTGGTTCAAGTATTCTTGCCAGAGGCTTTTTTGCCTATAATTCACAGTATTATTAACTAATTTGAGAGTCTTATATGGCACGTCCAGATAAATATGTTGGCATTAATAACGAAGTACAAGGCGGTATGACTACGATTGGAAAAATCGTTCGTGATGCCTGGGTCTTTGGATTAATTGAAGAAAGCGAAACTTGCGAAGGTTGGAATTTTGCCGGCGTCGATGCATTGCTTGATAAGGTCAATAAAGAGTGGGATAAATACGGTTGTTTGGTAAGTCATTTACCCCCCGAGTTAGCTGAAAAACACAAGCGCATTCATGACATAGCGATAGAAAATGCAAAAGCTGCAGGCTGGTCAGGCGAAGTAGAAACCGATGACGAGAAATAAACTTAAAAACGATATTTAAAGTTTTTATCTATACAGTATTAAGTAAGTGTTTAGTGACAGTTTACATTTACGGTATACATAAAAATTTTTCCTAATCTTAAATTAAGTAAATTAAAGAGAGAGAGTGACCATGTCAGTTACTGAAAATGTTGTAGATGCAGAACAATACAAAATAAAAGATGAACCTTATTACGAGTCAGTTGGTGATGAGATAGCTTTATATGAATCAGCGTACGACGTTCGTATGCCTATGATGATTAAAGGCCCTACCGGTTGTGGTAAGTCGCGTTTTGTTGAACACATGGCATGGAAATTAGGTAAGCCATTAATTACTGTTGCCTGTAATGAAGACATGACCGCATCAGATTTAGTGGGTCGTTTCTTACTCGATAAAGACGGCACCAAATGGCAGGATGGTCCATTAACAACAGCTGCTCGTATGGGTGCAATTTGTTACTTAGATGAAATTGTTGAAGCTCGCCAAGATACAACCGTTGTTATTCACCCATTAACGGATCACCGTCGTCAATTACCTTTAGATAAAAAAGGTGAGTTAATCGAAGCGCACCCTGATTTTCAATTGGTTATTTCTTATAACCCGGGTTATCAAAGCTTAATGAAAGATCTTAAGCAATCTACCAAACAGCGTTTTGGTGGTATGGACTTTGACTACCCTGTTGAAGAAACAGAGGTCAATATTGTCTCAAAAGAATCTGGTGTTGATATGGCAACAGCTGAAAAGCTTGTTCATATTGCACACCGTGCACGTAACCTTAAAGGTCACGGTTTAGATGAAGGTATCTCTACCCGTTTATTGGTGTATTCAGGTCAGCTAATTGCAAAAGGTGTAGCACCTTTAGCGGCATGTAGCATGACCATGGTAACGCCTTTAACGGATGATCCTGATATGCGCGATACATTGAATGCAGCTGTTGAAACATTTTTTGGCTAAGTCATTCTAACTAAAAATCCTCATTCCATTAATATATTGGAATGAGGAATCAGTTTTCGTCTATAAACAGTTAAATGTAGAAGTATACTATGCCGATTAAACTCGAAGATTACGAAGAATTTCTAAGTGAAGCCGCGCCTGAAATTCGTGATGTTTTGGAAAGTACTTTCCAAGAAGCATCTCGCGTTATGTCGCCCACTGGCCTGCAAGAATACATGGATGGCGCGAAAACTTTATGTAACTTAGGTCGCGGTCATGGCGTGGTGGTTTCATACCTTCAAGAAATGCCTTTAGTTGCAAAAGAATGTGGTGAAGATGTCATTAGTGATTGTCTATCTGCTGCGATGAAACTTTCTTCTATGACTTCAGCTGAAGTCGTTACTCTACTTTTTGGCAGCATGCCTACAGCTGCACGTAATCTTGGTGATGCTGAACTCTTTCGTGGCTATCTAACATTAATACATCAACTTGCATCAACGGCATCTCGTGGCGTGCGTCCGATGTTGAATCACATCGACGAATTATTATCTAAACTTACTCTTAGCGGCTTACGTCGTTGGGCAAATTTTGGTTCGCAAGCTTATCGTCGTGATTTTGATAATCTAACTGCGTATTTTAATCTTGAGTCAGCCGATAGTCGTGCTGTATTACAAAAAGAACGTCGCGGTATTTTATTTATAAAAACGCAACGCAAACTTAATTTTTACTTACGTGCTTTATGGGGCCGAGATTTTTTCTTACGCCCAACAGGCGCAGACTTTGCTGATTTTCGTCCCTTTATCGAGCACCGCATTTTTCACTTACCTGATGCATTAGATGACTGTGGAGATGTTCCAGGCTTAGAACTTTATCGTGCTACTGCCGCACATATGGCTGCACACATGCAGTATTCAACTGCGCCAATTTCCGCTGAAGGATTGAGTCCTGCGCAAATGTTTTTTATTGGTCAAGTTGAAGATGCACGCGTTGAGTATAAAGCGATCAATGAATTTCCGGGTTTAAGAAAACTTTGGCTTTCATTAATGGATGTACGTAGTGAAGAAAAAGTTGAGCATCCTACTATGCCGATTCTCGAGCATCTTTCTAAAATGCTGCTTGATAATACGGTGACATCTGATGATGAAGAATTAAATGCGATTGCGCAAAAATTCCATGATGAAATAGATGAAAACCAGGACAATAATACTTTTTGTTGGCATCTTGGTTTAGATATTTTCAACTTGTTTATGAAGCGTAAAGAAGTACCAAGCCTTCGTATTCTTGAACGTATTGATATTGCTTATCGCGATGACAATCGTTTTGTCTGGGAGTTTGAAGAGCTTGATGCCGATGTTGAATTTGAATATGTTCCAGCCAGCCAACGTCAGGTACGTCGTCAAGTAAGCGTAATTGAAATGGCGAATGAAGTGGATTGTGAATTGGCGGGTGATGATGCGCAAGAAATCTGGACGTGCTCTACTAATATGCGTCCTTATGAAGATGACCTAACGGATGGTCAAGAAAGCTTTAATGATATGTGGGGCAAAGAGCCCGTATCTGAACCATTCCACTATCAAGAATGGGATTACCAAATTCAATTACATCGACCAGACTGGGCAACCGTTTATGAACGTCGTCAGCCACTTGGTCATGTCGAAGATATACAAGCAATCGTTGATGAGTATCGCCCTGTTGCGCATCGCATTAAACAAATTATTGATTTGTTAACACCTGAAGGCGTGCAACGTGTTCGCAATATGGAAGATGGTGATGAAGTGGATATCAATGCTGCTATCGATGCCATGGTTGCAATTCGTATGGGTGAACAACCTAATACGCGTATCACCATGCGTAATGTTTTAAAAACACGTGATTTATCAGTTGTTTTGTTACTTGATTTATCTGAATCAACTAACGAACCTATGAACGGTTCTGAAAAAACGGTATTACAGTTAACGCGTGAAGCTGCGACGTTAGTGTCTACTGCAATTGAAGGTATTGGTGATCCTTATGCCATTCATGGTTTCGCTTCTGATGGTCGACATGATGTGCAGTATTACCGTTTCAAAAACTTTAACCAGCATTTTGATGATGATGCAAAAGCGCGACTTGCCGGTATGAAAGGTGGACTATCGACACGTATGGGTGCAGCTTTGCGTCATGCCGGCCAACACTTATTAAAGCAGCCAGAAAAACGGAAATTAGTTTTAATGCTAACGGATGGTGAGCCTGCTGATATTGATGAGCGAGATCCACAGCATTTGCGTCATGACACGAAAAAAGCGGTTGAAGAATTATATAGCACCGGTGTACTTACATACTGCTTAACACTTGATCCCAATGCGGACGATTATGTAAAACGTATATTTGGTGCTAATAATTATACGGTCATCGATAATGTCGATAAATTACCTGAACAACTTCCTACGTTGTTTGCAAGCTTAACGAGTTAGGTTCGTTATGAGTCGGGTAGAAGGAATGCCTATTTATGCTCAGGAAGATGAGGAAGTTTCTGCCAAACTTTATAATTTATGGCGACGTGTAAAGTTACATTTTAATTTGCCATTACGAATACCTCTTGAAGGTTATCGTGGCTTAGTCATGGTTCTGGAAGAGCATGAGTGGGTATGTGCAGACGAAAGACAAAATGACATGCCAGTGCTTGCATGGGTTGAATTTGAAGATCAAGGGCGTGATGCCATTCATCTTCCGGTTAAGTGTAAGTTAAATCATTATCATTTTGCCGCGTCAAAGATTCGGCTGCATTCTTTGGAACTCATGGAAGCAGCGCTTGAAGAAAAATTAATTAACGAATCTAATTAAACAATTATTATTTAAATTTTTATAGGTACTGAAGGAGAAACAATAATGCCATTAGTCAATATGCGCGATATGTTATATCACGCCTATGAAAATAGTTATGCGGTCGGTGCATTTGATTTAGTGAGCCTGGATTTTCTTGAGGCGGTGATCGGCGCAGCTGAGCATTGTCGTGCGCCTGTTATTCTCAGTATTGCTGAACCCCATTTCGCTCATTATGATTTTGAACTTATGATGCCAGCAGTAGAAGCTGCTGCAAAACGTGCATCCATTCCTGTTGCAATTCAACTTGATCATGGCAGTAGCCTTGATTCAGCAGTGAAGGCAATTAATTTAGGATGTAATGGTGTGATGTTGGATGCAAGTGATATGAGTCTGCCTGATAATATCAATGTAACTAAAGAAGTAGTTGATATGGCGCATGCTTGTGGCGTACCTGTGGTAGGTGAACTTGGTTATGTTGGTGGTTTAGAAGGTGAAGGGGCAGCGCAACATCCTGGTGATACTGAGCTGACCATTCCTTCTGAAGCGAAAGCTTATGTTGAACGCACTGGTGTTGATTTTTTAGCGGTATCAATTGGTACCGTACAAGGAAGAATGAAGTCACGCGCAAAATTAGACTTCACGCGTTTAAAGCAGTTAAATCAAACAGTGAAAATCCCCCTCGTTATTCATGGTGGAACAGGTTTGAATGGCGACCAGTTTCGTCGTTTGACGTCTTTAGGTGTCGCTAAGATCAATTACTTTACAGGCTTATCGGATGTTGCTGTAAAGACCATGCGTGAGCGGGTAAAAACAGAGCACAAAGGAAGTTTTACCGATTTAAAACAAGGTGTAAAAGAAGCAATTGGAGAAGAAGTGACAAATTGCTTACGTTCATGGGGTAGTGCAGGTCGTGCGGCTGAAGTGTTAACGCAATGCGCACCCTGGACTTCCGTTGAACACATGATTATTTATAATGTTGAAAGAATGAATAATGAACAAGCACAAGCCATGATGCAGGAAGGACGGCGCGTGCTATCGCAAATTCCTGGTGTAAGAGAGGTTTTTACTGGTCAGGCTGTTCAGGAAGAAACCAAATATAAGTTTTGCTGGTTAGTTCGTTTTACGGATAAAGCTGTAATCGATAGTTATCGTAAACATCCCGAACTTGTTCGATTCTTTGAAAATTTATTCGATCCTTTTGCAGGAGAACGAATGAGTATTGATTTTCAGGGTAGTAATACAAATTCATCAGTAATAACAACACAGCTCCCTCTATCTTCAAATTCTGAGATAGTAAATAGATCCAGAGCAACACTAAATTAGCGGCAATTATAACCTTAATAAATTAAGGTTATATAGGGCGAGTGTGTTGTGTTTTATAGGTATATAAGTGTGTTTACATGAGCGACTCTGGCTCAGGAGGCGCTTTCTCGTTATACTCTCGCCACATATTTATGGGCTTCAGGCCAAATTATATTGAAATACCTATCTATAGAGGTTTCCATAGCTAGGCCGAATTTGAAAAGGTGAATATCGTGACTGCACAAGAAGAAGATCGTAAAGTTTTGAACACACTACTTATGGTAGTAGGTTCTTTAATCGCATTTTTTATTTTTAGCATTATGGCTGCACGCATGGTTTCTGCAAGTGCTGAGCAAGCGGCAGCTGATCCAATGGTTGAATCTGCAACAATAGATCGTATTAAGCCCATTGGTGAAGTGAACATTGGTACTGCCCCCGTTGCTGCGGCACCTGCGGCGGTTGATGCTAAGGCTTCATTTACTGCTTCATGTTTTGCATGTCATGGTACTGGCGCAGCAGGTGCACCAAAATTTGGTGATAAAGCTGCATGGAAAAAACGTATCGCACAAGGTATGGATACTTTATTTGATCATGCGCTGCATGGGTTCAAAGGTATGCCACCTAAAGGCGGAAGCAGCTTGAGTGATGATGCTGTTAAAGCAATTGTAAAATATATGGTTAAAGGTAGTAAGTAATTTTATAACTTACTCATAAGATATTAAAAAGCCGGTTTCAAAACCGGCTTTTTTTTGTTAAAAATTATTATAACCAGACCAGTTCGTTCGATATTTATATTTCTAGAGTCCTTCTTTAAAAGCAGTAAATAAAAGTGTGTTTTATGCGTTATTTGCTAGCATGCTTTTTAAATCAGCAATACTGGCTTTGCCTCGGGCTTTTTTCTCTTCTTCGGGTAGCTCAATCCCTGCACCACTCCACTGTAAAAGCTCTTCGGGTAGCTCTTCAAGAAAACGGCTTGGTTCACATTCAATGATCTCACCATAGCGTTTGCGCTTGGTGGCGAAACTGATGGTCAGTGTTTTACGGGCACGGGTGATGCCAACATAAGCCAGACGACGTTCTTCTTCAATATTGTCTTCTTCGATGCTATTGCGATGCGGCAAAATTTCTTCTTCAACACCCACTAAATAAACGTGGGGAAACTCAAGTCCTTTTGATGCATGTAAGGTCATCAGGTGAACACGATTTTCATCATTATCTTCATTATCTCGATCTAAGGTATCTAACAAAGTGAGTTTAGCGACTAAGGTTGCAAGATCGGCTTGCGGATCTTTAGCGGCCAGGCGTTCTAACCAACTTAATAATTCATTAACATTATCCATTCGGCGCGTGGCATCGGCTTCATCTTTACTGGTATCGATAAGCCAGCGTTCATAATCAATATCAGCAATAAGTTCTTTGACGATAGTAACCGGGCTCTCTCCATCATTTAAGGATTCAGTCCGTAACGCATAATCTTTTAACCATCCACCAAAGGCAGATAAGTTGCTACTGGCACGATTACCAATACTGTGAGATAAAAATTGATCAAAACAGGCTGAAAATAAACTGTGATTATATTTAGTACAAAAGTTACTGAGTTTTTCTAAACTGGTCGGACCAATTTCACGTCGCGGTACATTGGCGATACGTAAAAAAGCATTATCATCATCCGGGTTGGCAATAAGACGCAGGTAAGACATGATGTCTTTAATTTCACTATAAGCAAAAAAAGACATGCCGCCGCTTAAATAATAGGGAATATTATTTTCACGTAGCATACGTTCGAATACACGTGACTGATGATTGCCTCGATAAAGAATTGCATAATCTTTATGTGGAGTACGATTAACAAATTGATGGTGATTTATTTCAGCAACAATTTGATCGGCTTCATCATCTTCATGTCGGCAACGAATAACACGAACCGGCTGGCCAAAGCCTAAATCACTCCAGAGATTTTTTTCAAAAACATGTGGGTTATTTTCAATTAACTTATTGGCGCACTGTAATATGCAACCGGTTGAACGATAGTTTTGTTCAAGCTTAATCACATTCAACATAGGAAAATCTTCTTTTAACAAGTTTAGATTTTCGGGTTGTGCACCACGCCATGAATAAACGGATTGATCGTCATCACCCACCACCGTTAAGTTCGCGACTTTACCCACAATGAGTTTAACCAATTCATATTGTGTTGCATTGGTGTCCTGATATTCATCGACTAATAAATAACGAATAGAATTTTGCCAGCGTTCTTTAACTTCCGGGTTATCACGAAACAGTAAAACAGGGATCATAATGAGATCATCAAAATCAACCGCATTATAGGTTTGTAAATGATGATTATATTGTTCGTAAACCGTAGCGGCCACGGTAAGCAAGGGATCGCCATTTGCTTCCTGTAATGCTTGCTCAGGTAAAACAAACGCATTTTTCCAGCGTGAAATTTGCCAAAGAATGCTATCGGTTTTTCCATCCGGGTCAGCAAAAGCAAGCTTCATTAATTGTTTGATTAACGCTAATGAGTCCTGGTTGTCATAAATTGAAAAGCCTTTTTTATAAACAAGGTTATCTAATTCTTTACGAATAATATCTAAACCCAAGGTATGAAAAGTAGAGACACGTAAACCTTTGGATTTATCTTTACCTAATATTTTTGCAACACGTTTTTGCATTTCACGTGCTGACTTATTCGTAAACGTAACCGCAGCAATATTTTTCGGGCTAATTTCACATTGTTCAATTAAGTAAGCAATTTTCTGGGTAATGACACCGGTTTTGCCACTGCCTGCACCGGCTAAAACGAGACAAGGGCCATCAATATAACGAACTGCAGCATGTTGTTGGGGATTTAACTTCACTAAGACTTTATTAACCTAAATTGGATGGCGTAAACAAAGTGCTATTTTATGATGAAGTGAGGCTAAGGTCGATGTTGACATTTCAGCTCTGGCATGAGGAGCCGGAAAAATTGAATATTTAGGGTAAAAAGCTAAATTTAAACTCAAACAGGCCGATATAAATTCAACAGAGAATGATATTACGAGTAAAAAGGATAAAAAAATGAGTGAAAATATTAAAATTGCGTTATTGGGACTTGGTTCAGTTGGACAGGATTTTGCTGAGAACTTTTTAGAAATTATTCAGGAAGGTGGTAAAGCGGTTGAGATTGTTGCTGTTGCGCACAGTGATAAAGATTCAGCGGTTGCACTGGGTTTTCAGCAAAATGGCGTTACCTTTTATGAAAATGCAGTTGATGTTGTTAAAATGGGTGAAGATGTTGATATTATTTTTGATCTCACCGGCAGTGAAGAAACACGTCAGGCCTTACGTAAAGGCATGATGGAAAGCAATAATCGCCATACCGTGATTGCACCCGAGATGATGGCAAAATTATTATGGATGTTCTTTGGTGAAAATGGTCAGGTTAGTGCAGGCAAGGGTGGCGGTTATTAACTAACTGTTAGCTAATTTGCAAAGCCGCGATCTAAACGCCGATAGCCTATCGCTTCACTAATATGATGCATAGAAATAGATTTTTCATCATTTAAATCAGCAATGGTGCGCGCCACTTTAAGAATACGATTATGTGATCGCGCGGAGAGCCCTAAACTTGTTACGGCTTGTTCTAAAATTTGCGCAGCGGATTTATCTAACTGACAAAAGCGTTTTATATCCTGCGTATTCATTAATACGGTTGCCTCAACGCGGCGATCATATTCTTACTGGGATATTTCAATATAAGTTCTTATTTTACAATATTAATAAATATTTGGTTTTATATAACAAAAAAATTATAAATATTTATTTAGTATGACATTAATTTTTATTGTAAAAACAATATGTTAATTATTAAAAACTGCTCACTTGAATTAGATATTTAAGTTTACAATTTGAAATATTAGCTGTTAATATGAATGTGCATTTTTTGACCAGTTAATGATAATGGGGATTAGTGGTGAATCGATTTTATATACTATTTTTAATATCTACAATTAGTATCGCTTCATTGAATGTATACGCTTATGGCTATACACATGAGACCGAAAGAAAATTACAGCCAAGCCTTGGCCCGTCAAATCCTTACCATCCTAAGATATGGAATCAAAACAGTGATGTAGTTAGAAAAAGCATTAATTATTATTCATGTTATTCCGCTTATGATGGGACACCTTTAAACTGTTCATTTAAGCAGTCATTATTGGGCTTAAAAAAACCGTGGGATGATGTAGAGAATAATGCTGGCCATGATGGAGCCAATCATGATTGGTTTAACGGTCATTTTGTGTATCAACCTGCGGAAGAAAAATGGCCACGGCATATTCTATTTGATGGAGATACAAACAAAGATCGCCTTATCGTTGAAGGTACAACAATTTCATCAGACTCTGTTACAAGTGCAGTTGTTACGCATGAGCTTCCCATGTTATCGGTAAAATTTATGGAAGAGACAATTATTACTTCACCTAGATATTGGATGTGTGCTGAATATTGCTATACGCGCACTACTACAAGATTATTAACGACCTATGATATCGGTATACAAGGTTTTGTGAAATTACCAATAAAAGATGCAAGCTCAGGTTATGAACGAGTAAGAAGTGCAGATAAACAGCACTCAAAGGAAGAAGCATATTACGGTTTGCCGACAACGGTTGAAGCAATTAAATTAATTGCTGAGAACTATCAAATTTTATCAGAAACATTATTAAGTATTAATGATATGAGCTTAAGAAAAGGTGGTGTATTTGATATAAAAGGGGAATTTTTACCACCTCATCAAACTCACCAAGAAGGTAAAGATGTTGATATCAATGTGGTAGATGTTCCCTGTAGAAAAGACAGAAATTTATTTATTGCGGTTGATATGATTTTGCCTCCTAATCAGCGTGAGCAATTCAATCCTTTTGGTGGAGATAAGAAGCCAACAGCGGTTAACTGTGAAAATAAAAAAATAGATGGTAAATGGGTTGGAGGACATAAAAAGCATATAGATTTAGAGTTTGGTTATACGAAATACATTGGAAAAGGGAGTTTTTATTAAATGCAGATAAAACATTTTACACTGGCAACAATTATTTGTATTTTAGTTAGCAGCTGTTTTGCAGAAGATATGCAAACTCAAGATTCAGCTAATAACTGTGTTGATATGAGCTTGGAAGAAACGCAAGTGATGGTTCATAGACAAAAGCGTCAACCTTTTAAGACGTTACTACCACTAAGTGTTAGCGAAGATTATCTTAAGAAAAAATTTGGAAAGTTTAAAGTTCTCTCTGAAGAGTTAGAAGATGACCCTTATAGAAAATCTACTGGACGACCTTATAAGATTAAAAGTGAGGACTGGGATTTTACTGGAATGATATTAACCGTTAAAAGCGAATATCCAAAACCATTAAAAACAAAAGATATTTATTGGATAAAAAAAATATTAATTACAAAAAACAAATATCCGCTTAAGTTACCAATTAAAATAGGCAATACTATAGATGAAATTCAGTGTTATTTAGGAAAAATTCCTAAAAGCGAAAGAAATAATAAAAAGATTAATTACCCAACTATAGGGGGCTTTAACGATGTGGTTGATGTCACTTTTTATTTTGACAAAAATCATTTAGTTGAACAAATTGAATTTGAATATTATTTTGATTGAGATACAAATGATGCTTGCTAAAACTAAACAAAATTTAAACGTAAATAGACAGCTGTTTTTATTGCTATCAGCACTTGTGTTATTTGGTATACCAATTCTTTCACATGGGGTTGGAGAGATGAATATACCTGAACTGGATAACCCATCTATTTCTGTGAAAACGAGTTACGATATAAATGATGATCGATATACATATAATTATATTGTAAAAAATCCTGCAACAAGCGTAGGAGAAATCTGGCGTTTTAAAATTGATATTACTCAAAGAAGCACCAATATATGGAATTATAGTGGCCTTAAAATACCATTTGGTTCTAAAAATCTAGATTTCTATAATTTGTACAATAAGTTGCAGCCTTTCTCTTTACCTGAAGGATACGGTATCACACCTGTTGGTCAGTCTGTGCCAGTTGGTTGGGCAGGTGGTTTTGGTCGAGATGGCATGATTGGTTTTTCAAGTATGACTGGAACTCCAATGATTCTACCTGGGCAAACATTAGGTGGTTTTAGTATAACGAGCCCAGGACTTCCTATTATTCGACAGGTTGAAATTATCCCGAATTGGGTTTTAGTCATTGAAAATCATGATGAGTTAACAACCGATACTGAATTAGCGGCAAATGAAGTTAATAAAAATATACGTCGAACTACATATTCACTTGGGCCTGCTGGAGTTTTAACGAGCGGATCATTTTCTCATTGGAATCTCTTACGCACGAATATAAATAAAGCAATTGAACTACAATGGGTTAGTGATCAAAATTTAATTAATGATATTTTGTTAGCTTTAAAAAGTGCGCGTGATGCCGCAAATCTTCAAGAAGGTAAACTAGCTAAGTCAATTTTAGAGAAGTTATTAATAACGCTTGCTAACTCTTCAGAGCAACAACGTAACCAAGCATTTCACGATTTGCTTTTTTATCATGTAACAGACTTAATTAAATATACGGCAGATATACCTGTAAGAGTTGAACCAAAAATTACAGCAACACCTTCTTTTGAAGAACTATCCATTGGTATGCTACATACTATTAAAGCTAAGGTAGTGAATCTTGCTGATGAGAATGCACCAATTGAAGGTTATTATTTATATTTTTATGTAAAAGACGGCCCACATATAAGAACACATAAGTATGCAGATACAGATAAAAATGGTGAGGCTATATTTCAATATATTGGAAAAAAAGTAGGGAAAGATCATGTTGTTGTTGAAGAAGCTGGATGGTAAAAAATTAACTCTATCTTTATTTTGTGTGATTTTATTTTTCGGGTATCAAACTGGTTATGCATCACATCCGGAACCTAGAGCTGAAGTTACGGTTATTTGGAAAGGTGGCCCTGATTTAATTATTCCATTTTTTATTCCTCCGTTACTTGAAACTAAGGCGGGAAATCCAATATATATTAATGTAATTACAGCAAATATTGGCATTACTGAGGCAATACCCTCGGTTACTCGTTTTTACATTTCACCAAATGAAACTATAGATCCTGCTACTGATTATGTATTGGGGGAATACTCAGTTAAAAATTTAACAGCTGAAGAATTTTTAGAAAATAAACAATTTTCATTTACAGTCCCTGATGCTTTTTCAGAAGGAAGATATTATTTGGCTGCTTGCGCGGATGCTGATAATGTTGTCGCAGAATTAAGTGAATCTAATAATTGTTCCTTTTCTAAGTTAAATCATATTGGCGGTGCTACAGTACCTGTTTTCCGTAATCCGAATAATCCACCTGTTTGTGATTCTGCCGTTCCAAATATTGATTCAATATGGCCACCAAATCATAAGTTAGTAGATATAACAATTTCTGGAATTACTGATCCAGAAAATGATCCGATAACAACTCAGATTCTATCTATCCATCAGGATGAGCCTGTAAATGGATTAGGAGATGGTGATGTGAGTCCTGATGGTTTTGGTGTGGGTACTATTGTTGCCCAAGTTCGAGCAGAGCGTTCTGGTTTAGAGAATGGTCGTGTTTATACTATTAAAGTTAAAGCAAGTGACGACAAAGGATTATCATGTACTACAAATGTTACTGTAGGCGTTCCTCATGATAAAAACGATCAAGCTATTCTTGATAATGGCAAAAATTACGATTCAACTGTAGTTGAGTAAAATAGCTTTACCTGATTCGTTATATGCAAATTAGCTAATTTGCAAAGCCACGATCTAAACGCCGATAACCTATCGCTTCACTAATGTGATGCATAGAAATAGATTCTTCATTATTTAAATCAGCAATGGTGCGTGCGACTTTTAGTATGCGGTTATGTGAGCGCGCGGAGAGCCCTAAGCTTGTAACGGCTTGTTCTAATATTTGCGCAGCTGATTTGTCTAGCTGACAAAAGCGTTTTATATCCTGCGTATTCATTAAAGCATTAATGCGGTTGCCGCGTTGTAACTGGCGTTGATAGGCTTTTACCACTCGCTTGCGTACCGTTTCACTATTTTCTTCTTTACTTGTTGTCGACTGTATATCTTTTAGTGGAACCGGCGGCACTTCAATGTGCATATCAATACGATCCAGTAACGGGCCTGATATACGTGAACGATAACGCTGTACTTGATCAGGCGTGCAATGACAACGGCCATTAGGATGACTTAAGTAGCCACAAGGGCAAGGATTCATTGCAGCAATAAGTTGAAAGCGAGCAGGAAATTCCGCCTGACGAGTTGCCCGTGAAATAACGATTCGACCTGACTCAAGCGGTTCACGTAAGACTTCTAAAACGCGGCGATTAAATTCTGGCAGTTCATCAAGAAATAAAACCCCGTTATGTGCCAGGGAGATTTCACCCGGTTGCGGGTGACTACCACCACCAACGAGAGCAACGCCAGATGCAGTATGGTGCGGTGACCTGAATACGCGTTTTTTCCAATTCTGAATTTTAAAACCCTGAAAACTAATGGATTGAATGGCGGCACTTTCTAATGCTTCTTTTTCGGTCATTGAAGGTAATATTCCGGGTAAGCGCGTGGCTAACATCGTCTTACCAGTACCCGGCGGCCCGAGTAAAATGAGGTTATGGCCACCTGCCGCTGCAATTTCAATAGCACGTTTAGCATGGTGCTGGCCGACGACATCAGATAGATCATCTATCTCTTCTGAAAGTGATTGACTATTTTGTTTAGTATGGGGTTCATGTAAGTCAGGCTCAGAAAGTAAATTCTGTTGACCATTTAATTTGGCACAAACTTCTAACAGGTGGCTACATTGAACGATCTCTAATTCACCCACCAGCATGGCTTCTTGTGCATTTTGAGTTGGCAAAACCAGTTTTCTTTTTTTATCGCGACACTGAACCGAGGCAGGCAACACGCCACGAATTTCTCTTAATTCTCCGCTTAAAGCCAGTTCGCCGATAAATTCAAATTCTTCTAATTTTTCTGTTGGGATTTGACCCGATGCAGCAAGAATCCCTATCGCAATGGGTAAATCGAATCGACTGCCTTCTTTAGGTAAATCGGCAGGAGCGAGATTAATGGTGATGCGTCTTGCAGGAAATTCAAACTGACTATTAATTAATGCAGCGCGTACGCGATCTTTACTTTCTTTAACTTCCACGTCGGCAAGCCCAACGATAGATAAACCGGGCAAGCCATTAGATAAATGAACTTCGATGGTAACTTGAGGAGCGTTGATCCCAACCTGGGCGCGCGAATAAACAGTTGCGAGAGACATGGCTTCCTTTCCATATAAGCATCCTGTTTGCATCAGTGCAAACAGGGTTAAAGCTTATTCTTTTAACAGGTGTGATTCCAGTTGTTTAATGGTTTTTTCTAAGTCGTCTACTTTACTGCGTGTTTTTTGCAGAACAGCCGTCTGAATATCAAATTCATGGCGGGTGACGATATCCATTTTCTTTAAAGCAACGGACAGACTTTGGCGTAAAGAGTCCTGTAGTTCATCACCAAAATCCCCTACTTTTTTAGGTAAGTTTTGGACTACAGATTGAATGAGTTTGTCGATTTCAGGTATTTGCATAAGTAACCACTAATTGCTTTATGTTAGACAGGCCACCATTCTACATAAATTTCACTTATTTGTGATGATCTAAGTATTTTCCAGTGAAATAGTTGTTAAAATCTCTAAAAATACTATTTGGTCTAACTATATTGGGGAAATATAATGAAGAAATTATTCGTGGTGATGCTGACATCGATGACAGTGTTAGCCTTGCCAGTAACTACATCCACAGCCGCTGAAAGTTCAGCTTTTGCCGCATTAACCAGTAATTATGTATTCCGTGGCCAAACACAAACTAAAGATGGGGCCGCAATTCAAGGTGGCTATGATATTAAACAGTCTAAAGATGATATGGGTTGGTATGCTGGTGCGTTTGCTTCAAACGTAAATAAAGGTATTGAAGTAGATGTCTTTGGTGGCTGGAAAGGCGCATTTGGAACCCAACCTAATTTAGGTTATGACGTTGGTGGCGTATTTTATAAATACACTGACAGCAATTTTAGCCCGGATATAACCGAACTTTATGCTGGCCTGAATTATGAAACAGCTTATGTAAAATTATATATGGGTAGTGGTTCAGGTATTAGCAATTATAACTACCTTGATGTAGGCGCTTCTTTTATTGTATTAACGGATGTTGACCTCGATGTGCATGCTGGCCGTCATTTAAATTCACCAAGTTCAAATGATGTTAGTGCCGCTTTGAGCATGGAAGTAAAAGGTTATGATTTAAGTTTAAGCTTAACTTATGAAGATGCAGCTCCAACAAATGAAGTTGAATTTTTTGTCACTGTCTCGAAAGGTTTTGATTTATAAACACGCGATTTCAGATTATATACTGACAGCAAAACCCGCTTTTAGAGCGGGTTTTTTTATGGTTGAGATTTAATCAAATAACAACGCACTGTTTTGGTGCGTGCATGGTAAGGCGAGAACATTAACTCTTTGATTTACAATGTGTTTTAGTTTGGCACATTGTGTGCACACGATATACTCGATTAGATAATACTTATTAGACAAGAATTATAATTAGCGAAAGGTTTTAATCATTCATGGATTTAAATGTAGGCCTCATATTGCTGTTGGCGTTTGGAGCAGGTTTATTGCATGCCCTGGATGCGGATCACATCATGGCAGTGACAGCGATAGCTTCGAAAAAATTGGGGATGAAAGCGATTGTTCGTTTATGTCTAAATTGGTCGTTAGGGCATGGGTTTGTGCTATTTGTTTTAGGTTCACTAATACTGATATTAGGTTTAGCGATTCCTGTAGAAGTCAGTGAGTATGCAGAAAAATTTGTCGCAGTTTTGCTGATTACAATTGGTGGTTTGGTTTTATCTGATTTACATAAAACACGAACACATGTTCATTTTCATAGTCATAAGGGCTTGAGAAAACATGCACATTGGCACAGACACAAAAATTATCATGCATTTGAAAAAAATAAAGAAAAAAAAATTAATTTTAACTTTCTTACCAATAATCAAATTAAATTAAAAAAAATAAATGACCATCAGCATGATCATAGTGCTGTAATAGTTGGTGTTGTTCACGGTTTGGCCGGGCTAGCTCCCTTGCTTGCAATTATACCAATGGCAAAACAGCCATTATGGTTAAGCGTTGTCTATTTGCTTATATTTTGTATTGGTGTGTTTTTATCAATGTTGTTATTTGGTGGTGTGTTGGAAAAATTATTTCGATATATACAAAAATATGGTACGGGCTCGGTTAATGTAATTAGAGGTTTAGTTGGAATGACGTCAATATTTTTGGGACTGTCATGGTTAAATTAAAAAATAATGAATACTGCTGAAAAAACAGAACGTAGTTGGTTAGCTGAATTAAGGTTAGCCTTTAGCTTTGATGGTCGACGTACAATACTGAGCGAACGAAAACACTATGGCCCGTTAATTATTCAGAAACCTTTTTATCCTGAAGGTGAAGTTTGTCATGTTTATTTAATTCATCCACCGGGTGGTATTGTTGGTGGCGATGAATTAAATCTTACAGTAAACGTAAATAATAATGCACATGCTTTAATTACTACGCCTGCTGCAACAAAATTTTATCGGGGTAATGGATTTGAGGCAAAGCAGGTGCAGCATATAGACGTGCTTGCGGGATGCAAAATGGAATGGTTGCCGCAAGAGACGATATTCTTTTCAGGTTGCGAGGCAAAAACAAAAACAATTATAACGTTAGAAGATGATGCGCAATTCATTGGCTGGGAAATAATTTGTTTAGGACGGCCTGCAAGTAAAGAAATATTTGATAAAGGTTATTGTCGTCAAATAATCGAGGTCTGGCGAGATAAAGAGCCCATTGTAATCGAACGCAGTTTATTAGAAGGTGGAGATGAATTGCTGGATGAAACCTGGGGTATGCAAGGCTTCACAGTATTGGGAACAATGATTGTAACAAGTACCGATAAGACTGTACTTGAAACTGTGCGAAAAAACATTAAAGAACAAAATCTAAATAATGTTGAGATTAAATTAAGTAGTACGTTGATAAAAAATGTACTTATTTGCCGAGTGCTAGCTAATCAGGCTGAAATTGCTCGTGAGAGCTTTATTTCTATTTGGCAAGCATTACGTTTACAGGTTATGCAACGTTCTGCAGTCGCGCCGAGAATCTGGTTTACATAACTTAATATTTAAAGGAAACATGTTATGGATCTTTCACCAAGAGAAAAAGATAAATTGCTTTTATATACCGCAGCAATAGTAGCGCGCGACCGAAAAAAACGCGGTGTAAAATTAAATTATCCTGAAGCAATTGCGCTTATTTCTTCAGAGATTGTTGAAGGTGCACGTGAAGGTAAAAGTGTGGCTGAATTAATGAGCTACGGTACAACCTTATTAAAGCGCGATGAGGTTATGGAAGGAATCCCAGAGATGATTCATGACGTTCAAGTTGAAGCAACTTTTCCGGATGGTACAAAGTTAGTCACTGTGCATAACCCCATTCAATAACAGGAGGAGAGAGAAATGATACCCGGTGAATATGTTATTGAGAAAGGTGAAATAACGATCAATGCTGGCCGCCAAACATTAAAGATAGAAGTGGCGAATTCAGGTGACCGCCCTATCCAGGTAGGTTCACATTATCATTTTTATGAAACAAATAATGCGTTGGAATTTGATCGTGAAGCAACGCGTGGTTTTAGATTGAATATTGCAGCCGGTACCGCAATTCGATTTGAACCAGGACAGACGAGAAAGGTTGAATTGGTTGAGTATGTTGGTGATAGGAAAGTATATGGCTTTAATGGCAGTATCATGGGTTCACTTTAAGTGTTGAGATATCTTGTAGAAAAAGCAATGGAGTATTCAAATGGTTACGATTAATCGACAAGCCTACGCAGAAATGTATGGGCCGACTACAGGAGATCGTGTTCGACTGGGTGATACTGAGTTATTTATTGAAGTTGAAAAAGATTACACCACCTACGGTGATGAAGTTAAGTTTGGTGGCGGCAAAGTTATTCGCGATGGCATGGGCCAAAGTCAACGTTGTGCAGATGACGTGGTCGATACCGTTATCACTAACGCGTTAATTATAGATCACTGGGGCATTGTAAAAGCAGACGTTGGAATAAAAGAGGGGCGTATTTTTGCGATTGGTAAAGCGGGAAATCCTGACGTCCAGAATAATATTGATATTGTAATTGGCCCATCAACAGAAGCGATAGCCGGTGAAGGACAAATTTTAACTGCTGGTGGTATTGATGCTCACATTCATTTCATTTGTCCACAACAAATTGAAGAAGCATTAATGTCAGGTGTCACGACGATGCTCGGTGGAGGTACTGGTCCTGCAACTGGAACAAATGCGACAACATGTACGCCGGGCCCATGGAATATACATCGTATGTTGCAAGCTGCTGAAGAACTACCTATGAACATCGGTTTTTTAGGTAAAGGCAATGCAAGCTTGCCCATGCCTTTAGAAGAACAAGTTGTTGCAGGCGTAATGGGTTTAAAGTTACATGAAGACTGGGGCACTACGCCTGCTTCAATAGATAACTGTTTAAGTGTGGCAGAAAAAGAGGATATACAAGTTGCTATCCATACTGATACTTTAAATGAATCTGGTTTTGTTGAAGATACATTAGCCGCATTTAAAGGGCGTGCTATACACACTTATCATACTGAAGGTGCTGGTGGCGGGCATGCACCCGATATTATAAAAGCATGTGGCGAAGATTATGTTTTACCTTCAAGCACTAATCCAACCCGACCATATACGGTTAATACGATTGACGAACATTTAGATATGTTGATGGTATGCCATCACCTTGATCCAAATATTCCAGAAGATGTTGCATTCGCTGAATCACGTATTCGTAAAGAAACCATTGCAGCAGAAGATATTTTACATGACTTAGGTGCTTTCTCGATGATTGCATCAGACTCTCAAGCGATGGGACGAGTGGGTGAAGTTATTATACGTACCTGGCAAACAGCGCATAAAATGAAAGTACAACGTGGTGCGTTAGATTCAGATACAGATAGAAATGATAACAATCGCGTTAAGCGCTATATTGCTAAATATACAATTAATCCGGCGATCACACATGGTATTGCACATGAAGTGGGATCGGTTGAAGTGGGTAAATTGGCCGACCTTGTATTATGGAAGCCGGCTTTCTTTGGCGCAAAACCGTCGTTAATCATTAAAGGTGGCTTTATTGCAGCAGCACCAATGGGTGATCCAAATGCATCAATTCCTACTCCGCAACCTGTGCATTACAGAATGATGTTTGGTGCCTTAGGTGGTGCGTTATCAGAAACCAGTTTCACTTTTGTTTCACAAACAGCTTTAGACGCCGGAATAAAAGAAAAGTTAGGTTTAAACAAAAAAATTGCTGCAGTTAAAAATACACGGACTATTCGTAAAAAAGATATGGTATTAAATAGTTATCAACCCACCATAGAAGTCGATTCACAAACCTATGAAGTGCGCGCAGATGGTATTTTGCTTACTTGTGAGCCAGTTGACTTATTACCCTTAGCGCAACGCTACTTTTTATTTTAACAAGTTTGAGTATGAATATGGTTTTAAAAATATATGAACGCTTAAAAGAAAATATCGTTTTAGAAAATGAATCAACGTTAACATTACCTTTTGAGTTAAGGCAAAAAAGCAGGCTTAAAGCGACGTTGGATAATGGAACAGAAGTCGGTTTAATGTTGCAACGCGGTGGTTTACTACGCGGAGGTGATTTATTACGCGCAGAAGATGGGACAGTAATTAAAGTTGTCTCAGCTGCAGAATCAGTGAGTAAAGTCACTCATCCTGATCCGTTAATGTTAATGCGTGCAAGTTATCATTTAGGTAACCGACACGTACCATTACAAATTGCTAAAGATTATCTTTGTTATACCCATGACCATGTACTCGATGAAATGGTGATGGGTTTAGGCCTGCAAGTGGTATGTGTGATAGCACCCTTCGAACCAGAAGGCGGTGCTTATGGTGGTGGACATAAGCATGGTGATGATGATCATGAAGAAGCACATACTCATACGCATCAACATAGTCACTAATCATGTTAGCCGAATCACAATTACGTTTAATGCAACTCATTAGTCCAACGTTACCGATTGGAAGTTTTGCCTATTCACAAGGTTTAGAGTATGCCGTTGATATTGGCTGGATAAAAGATCAGGAACAAAGCAGGCAGTGGATTAGTGGGCAAATTAGGAATACTTTATCTTCTCTTGATATCCCCGTTATGCAACGGATGTATAAGGCATGGCAAGAAAAAAATTTAAAAATGATTGTTTATTGGAATAACTGGTTGCTAGCGGCACGTGAAGCTAAAGAATTACATGATGAAGATACACAATTAGGAAAAGCTTTACTTCGTCTGGTTAAAGGGCTCGACATGTCGTTCCCAATTAATAATGAAATTGAATGGAGTTACATCACGATATTTTCCTACGCTGCTGTTGAGTGGGATATCCCTTTTATTGATGCAGCAAATGGATTTCTTTGGTCCTGGAGTGAAAATCAAGTTGCTGCAGCGATCAAGGTTGTTCCCTTAGGGCAAACTGCGGGTCAATGTATTTTATCTTCACTATGTAAAGAAATACCAAAGGCTGTTGAACAAGCATTAGATTGTAGTGATGACGACATTGGTATGCTTGCACCTGGAGTGGCAATTGCAAGTGCATTACATGAGACACAATATTCACGTTTATTTAGATCTTAAAGAGGTTACAAAATGAGTGACAGTCAAGTATTACGAGTTGGAATTGGTGGTCCGGTTGGATCGGGCAAAACGGCATTAGTAGAGGCCTTGTGTAAGAAAATGCGTGATGACTATAACCTGGCTGTTGTTACCAATGATATTTATACACAAGAGGATGCTCAATTCCTTACACGTAATGGTGCGTTATCAGAAGATCGTATCGTTGGTGTTGAAACAGGAGGCTGTCCTCACACTGCTATCAGAGAAGATGCTTCAATGAACTTAAGTGCAGTAGAAGGCTTACAAAATAGCCTGCCAGGTTTACAACTCGTGTTTGTTGAAAGTGGCGGTGATAATTTAAGTGCAACGTTTAGCCCAGAGCTGTCTGATTTAACGCTTTATGTAATAGATGTATCTGCAGGCGATAAAATTCCACGCAAAGGTGGTCCAGGAATAACAAAATCAGATTTATTAGTGATCAATAAAATTGATTTAGCACCTTATGTTGGTGCATCACTTGAAGTAATGGAGAGAGACGCATTGAAGATGCGAGGCGAACGTCCCTTTATTTTTAGTAACCTTAAAAGTGGAAAAGGTCTTTCTGGCATCATTGATTTTATTGTAACGCAAGGCATGTTAAGTAAAGCAAGTTAATTTTTTAGTTCTTTAATCTTTTTCCTCAATAAGTATTCTTTACAAAATAAATTTAAATTTATCTTAATAGCATATAACTAAAGCGCACGTTACTTGTGCCTTTTGTTATATCGCCGCACCAAGTTGGCGCGTTCAAATTGTACGTATATATCACACCTTCTTTAACTTGTTGATTTTGTTGTGCTTATTTTGTTGGCACAACCTTTGCTCTATAGAAAACATGCGCCAGTTGAGCCGGTCATCAGATTGTACTTGGAGGCTGGCTGTATATTGAATGCAACAACTAACTAAAATGTTTTGGGAGATAAAACAAATGAGCTTAACAAATAAATTTAAACTTTCTTCAATTGCGCTTGTTTCAGCAATGGCAATGGGCGCAATGACAGTACCAATGACTGCAAGTGCTGAACTAGGATATAACGCGACTGTTTCATCAATGTATTTATGGCGTGGTCAGGATGTAAGTAAAGGTTCAGCTATCTCTGGCGGTATCGACTTCACCGATAAATCTGGTATTTATGCAAGCGCATGGGCATCAAGTGGTGTTAACGGTACTAGTGGCGCAACTGCTGGTTCGGGTTACGAGCTAGATTTATTTGTCGGTTACGCAGGTGAAGTCGCTGGTATCGGTTATGACATTAGCGCATGGAGTATTGATTACCCGCAAGTAAAAGGTGCGGATGCTGCTACTGAGACAGTTTTAGGTCTTTCATATAAAGATTTCTCATTTGGCTACACTATGGGTGAAAATAAATATACTTACACAACTTTAGGTTACAGCTATGACAAATTCGGTATCACATACGGTCTTTCTGATGCTGATGGCACTAAATATTCACATGTTGATTTAAGCTATAGTGCATCAGATGCTTTAGCTTTTACCATTAGTAAAGCGAGTGACGATAATGCTGGTGTTGCTGAGGAAATGTTAATTTCTGTTTCTTATTCTTTACCAATCGGTAAATAAGTTTAAAAAACGCTAATAATAAAAGCCGATATAGATGATACATTTATATCGGCTTTTTGTTTTCTGTAAATTTAAAACTGGGATTAAAATAATATGAGGAAACAGAAATGAAAAAGGTGAACTTTAGTTTTAACAAAATAAAAGTACTACTTTCTGCTGCAATTATCAGCACATCAATTCAAGTGGTTCAGGCAGCAGATACAATCAAAGTCGGTGTATTACATTCATTATCCGGAACTATGGCGATTAGTGAAACAACATTGAAAGATACCGTGCTGATGATGATTGATGAGCAAAATAAAAAAGGTGGCTTGCTAGGTAAGAAGCTTGAACCCGTTGTGGTTGATCCAGCTTCAAACTGGCCTTTATTTGCTGAAAAAACACGCGAGTTAATTTCAAAAGATAAAGTAAACGTTATTTTTGGTTGCTGGACATCAGTATCACGTAAGTCTGTATTGCCGGTCGTTGAAGAACTTAATGGTTTGTTATTTTACCCGGTACAGTTTGAAGGTGAAGAATCTTCGAAAAACGTTTTCTACACGGGTGCGGCGCCAAACCAACAGGCGATTCCTGCAGTGGATTACCTGATGAAAGAAGTGGGTGTAAAACGTTGGGTCTTAGCCGGAACAGATTATGTTTATCCACGGACTACAAACAAAATCCTCGAAGCCTACCTGAAATCAAAGGGTGTTAAAGCACCAGATATCATGATTAATTACACACCGTTTGGACATTCTGACTGGCAAGGTATCGTATCTGACATTAAAAAGTTTGGTTCTGCAGGCAAAAAGACGGCTGTAGTATCTACCATTAATGGTGATGCAAACGTACCTTTCTACAAAGAACTGGGCAATCAGGGTATTTCAGCAGAAAAGATTCCGGTTGTTGCGTTCTCTGTAGGTGAAGAAGAACTTGCTGGCCTTGATACAAAGCCTCTAGTAGGTCATTTAGCGGCATGGAATTACTTTATGTCAGTTGATACACCGGAAAATGAAAAGTTCATCAAAACATGGCACAAGTTTATTAAGAACGATAAACGTACAACTAATGATCCTATGGAAGCCACAGCAATTGGTTTCAAAATGTGGGTGAAGGCAGTTGAAAAAGCCAAATCGACCGACACGGATAAAGTGGCCAAGGCAATGATTGGTATCACAGTACGGAACCTGACGGGTGGTATGGCAAAAATGTTGCCGAATCATTACCTGACCAAACCGGTACTGATTGGGGAGATTCAGGATGATGGCCAGTTTGAAACAGTATGGAAAACTAAAGGTACAGTACCGGGTGATTCATGGTCTGACTACTTGCCAGGCAGTAAAAACGTAGTATCGGACTGGGTAAAACTCAAATGCGGTCACTATGATACTAAAACCAGGAAATGCTCAGGTTCTATGTAATATAGTTATGACTGAGTAGTAAGTTGTTAATCGTGGGCGTTATTCAACGCCCACGATCTTATAAAAATATAATTTTAAAACAGGACGTTTTGCACAACTAATCGTGCCAACAAATAATTCATGAAAAATAATTTGTCATTACCAGGATTAAAACATCTGTTGACAGCGATATTGTTAATGGTTGTGGTACTTGAAACACCTGCGTTCGCAGCTGAAGACTATTTCCCCGGTGCCATTGCCGGGCTCACAGAACGATCTTTTGATCAAAAAGAAAAAGTTATTGATGCACTAATACAAAAAACGAGTCTGCAAAAGGAAATAGATGATCGGATCCTGGATTTATTACAGGCATTTTTACATGGAAAACTCTATTACATAAAATTAAGCAAGAAGCTTGTTTATTTTGATAAAGCTAACGGAAAGAATAAAATTGTAAGTGCAGTTAATGATGAAATATTAACTGGCTTGAAAAAACATGATTTAAAGAAAATTACAGTTAATAACAAACTAAGACGCAAGCTACGTTCATTAATTGCAGAACTCAGCCTGTCAAATAAAAAATCTGAAGTGAGACTAGCTGCGGTCAAGGAAATGATGGATACGGTGACAGCCGAGTCCGGTGAAAATATCAGGCGACATCTGGAAACTGAAAAGAACGAAAAAGTTGTCGCTGCAATGAAAACCCTGCTTGCCATAGTGGATGTTAATTCGACAGATAAAACGCTCAGGATTACTGCGCTGAAAAACCTGGGCGCCAGTCTTGAACCTAAAGCAAGAAACAGGGTTATCTCAATACTGCAGAAAGATGACAAAGGCAATTACACGGAAGCAGATAAAGATGTGGTCGATGCTGCGTTAAAAGCCAAATCAAAAATTGATGATCGTCGTAAAATTTATAGCTTTTATGAAAAAATATTTTTTGGCCTGAGCCTTGGTTCTGTGTTATTGCTCGCGGCCATTGGTCTGGCAATTACCTTCGGCGTCATGGGTGTTATCAATATGGCGCACGGTGAACTCATCATGATAGGCGCTTATACCACTTATGTAGTGCAGTTATTGATGCCAAATTATATTGAGTATTCTCTGTTAGTTGCCCTGCCAGCAGCGTTTATTGTTTCAGGTTTATTTGGTATTGCGATTGAACGAGGTGTTATTCGTTTTTTATATGGTCGGCCGCTTGAAACATTATTAGCAACGTTTGGTATCAGTTTAATTTTACAGCAATTGGTACGAAGTATTTTCTCCCCTCTTAATCGTAGTGTTGAGACTCCGCTGTGGATGAGTGGAGCTTTAGATATTAACCCGGTTTTTTCGATTACATATAATCGTTTAACAATTTTGTTTTTCAGTTTGTTTGTATTTGGATTGCTAATGTTAATTCTGAAACGTACTTCTTTAGGTTTAAAGGTAAGAGCCGTTTCGCAAAATAGGCCAATGGCCAGAGCGATGGGTATACGTAGTGAATGGGTTGATGCCATGACATTTGGATTAGGTTCAGGCATTGCAGGTATTGCTGGAGTTGCTTTGAGTCAATTAACTAATGTTGGCCCTAATCTCGGGCAATCATACATTATTGATTCATTTCTAGTCGTGGTTTTTGGTGGAGTAGGTAATTTATGGGGAACACTTGTGGCAGCGATGTCTTTGGGGGTATTTAATAAATTTTTAGAACCCGTTGCAGGTGCGGTGCTCGCGAAAATATTAATACTCGTGTTTATTATTTTATTTATACAGAAGAAGCCTCGCGGATTATTTCCGCAAAAAGGCCGTGCGGCGGAGAATTAATCCATGCAAGGTAGTCTATTTTCAAAAATACTTAATGAGAGAAACAGCCAGGTGTTTCTTGGTCTTCTGATATTTATTGCTATTGTAGTACCGATTTTAAATTTATTGGTTCCTGCAGATTCAATTTTTCATCTTTCGACCTATACCGTTACTTTATTAGGTAAATATTTATGTTTTGCTTTATTGGCAATAGCACTTGATTTGGTGTGGGGTTATGCCGGGATTTTAAGTTTAGGTCACGGTGCTTTTTTTGCATTAGGTGGTTATGCCATGGGTATGTATTTAATGCGTCAGGTTGGTGACCGAGGTGTTTATGGCAATGCAGAGTTACCAGATTTTATGGTTTTTTTGAACTGGCACGAGTTACCCTGGTTTTGGCATGGCTTTGATCAGTTCTGGTTTGCGATGATTATGGTCGCGTTGGTACCTGGGCTACTTGCTTTTGTTTTTGGTTGGTTAGCGTTTCGCTCACGAGTAACGGGTGTTTACTTATCCATTATGACGCAAGCATTGACGTATGCGTTATTACTTGCATTTTTCCGTAATGAAATGGGTTTTGGTGGTAATAATGGATTAACTGATTTTAAAGATATCCTGGGCTTTAATTTGCAATCGGATAATACTCGCATAGTGTTGTTTTTGATGACGGCCTTCGCCTTAGCTGCTTCATATGTTTTATGTAAATACATAACGATGTCAAAATTTGGTCGTGTTATTGTTGCGATTCGTGATGCTGAAGATCGTGCGCGCTTTATTGGTTATAAAGTAGAAAGTTATAAACTTTGGTTGTTTGTTATCTCTGCGGTAATTGCAGGCATAGCGGGTGCTCTATATGTCCCACAAGTTGGCATTATTAACCCAGGTGAATTTTCACCATTAAACTCCATTGAGTTAGTTGTTTGGGTTGCTGTCGGTGGTCGCGGTACTTTATATGGTGCTGTCGTTGGAGCGATTTTAGTTAACTATGGAAAAACTTATTTTACAGGTGCTTTACCAGAAGTTTGGTTATTCGCTTTAGGTGCTCTTTTTGTTTTAGTCACTTTATATTTGCCTAAAGGATTAATGGGGCTTTATGAGCAATTGAGTCAGCGCTACAAAAATGTGGAGGTTAAAGCATGAAGAGTTTAGAGCAAGTTCGTGAGGTAATGCGACGCGATCGTGTTTTTGATTTCATGTTGCCACAAGGCATTAGTCCAACATTTTCTAATACTTTAGATACCTCACACAATGTAATTTTATATGTTGAAGATATTTCAGTCAGCTTTGATGGCTTTAAAGCATTAAATGATTTAACACTATACATTAACGAAGGTGAGTTACGTTGCATTATTGGCCCTAACGGTGCGGGCAAAACAACCATGATGGATGTGATTACAGGTAAAACACGACCTGACAGTGGTTTAGCCTATTTTGGGCAAACCATGGATCTTACAAAAATGAGTGAGTATGAAATTGCCGATGCAGGTATAGGACGTAAGTTTCAAAAACCAACAATTTTTCCAGAACATACAGTCTTTCAAAATCTTGAATTAGCAATGCAAATGAATAAAGGTGTTTGGCAATCTCTGCGTTATAAATTAAATAGTGAACAAAATGATCGAATTAATGAAGTAATGAAGACTATAGGGTTAAAGCAAAATTTTAATCAACTTGCAGGTTCACTATCTCACGGTCAAAAACAATGGTTAGAAATTGGGATGTTGTTAACTCAAAATCCTCGTTTATTATTGGTTGATGAGCCCGTTGCAGGTATGACACATCAAGAGATAGAAAGAACCTCTGAGTTATTAACGAGTTTAGCAGGACAGCATTCTGTTGTGGTTGTTGAACACGATATGGAGTTTGTACGTTCAATTGCGCAAACAGTCACAGTATTACATGAGGGTCATGTTTTAGCAGAAGGTAGTATGGATCAAGTACAAAATGATCCAAAAATAATTGAAGTGTATCTTGGAGAGTAGAGTGGAGAATACTGTGTTACAGATAGAAAATCTCAATCAATTCTATGGTGAAAGTCATATCTTATGGGATGTTAGCGTTGATATTAAGAAAGGTGATTGTGTTTGTTTAATGGGACGTAATGGTGTTGGGAAAACAACATTATTAAAAAGTATTATGGGCATGCTTGTGATTAGAAGTGGTTCGATTAATTTTGATGGTATTGAATTAGTTGGCAGGGATGCATCGATTCGCGCAAGACAAGGAATTGGTTATGTACCACAAGGGCGTGAAATTTTTCCTCAGCTGACGGTAGAAGAAAATTTAAAAATTGGTTTGAGTTCTCGTCGTGATAATGTACGTGAAATACCCGAACACATTTTTGAAATGTTTCCCGTATTAAAGCAAATGTTAAAACGTCGTGGTGGCGATTTATCTGGCGGCCAACAACAACAACTAGCAATTGGTCGTGCACTTGTTTTAGATCCAAAGCTACTCATACTAGATGAACCTACTGAAGGTATTCAACCTAATATTGTTCGTGATATTGGGGATGTCATTACCAAGCTTAATCAAGAACATCAAATTACAGTGTTACTTGTTGAACAAAAGCTTCCCTTTGCTCGCCGAGTTGGAAAACAGTTTATTGTCATGGAACGAGGTCGTTGTGCTGCAACTGGAGCAATGCAAGATCTTGATGAAAAAATTGTTAGCCAATATTTAACGGTTTAAAAAATCAGGATTGAATCGTTTCAATACCCTTATACAGTAGTAAAAGTATCATTATTAGATTATGCACTAAGTTGGTGCCCATCTTTTAAGTACGTATTATTATGGTGCGTAATACGGTCAGAATCTAGCGGGATGCCACCTATCCTATTGTTTTTATTGGTAAAAATTACTTGGCACATCCTGTGCAAATACATCAAGCAGACATAACATTAAAAATCAGTTTTGTTGGTAAACGTTAATATTCTTTATGTCATATGTGATGTAAAGGATCTAATTATTAAGAGGGTAACATTTTATGAAATTAATAATGGCTATCATAAAACCCTTTAAGCTCGATGATGTGCGTGAAGCACTTTCAGAAATCGGGGTTCAGGGTATTACAGTTACTGAGGTAAAAGGTTTTGGCCGTCAAAAAGGGCATACAGAACTTTACCGTGGTGCTGAATATGTAGTGGATTTTTTACCGAAGGTAAAAATTGAAGCGGTAGTGGGTGATGACCTGGTTGATCAGGTTATTGAAGGTATTCAAAAGTCTGCACATTCCGGCAAGATCGGTGATGGCAAAATTTTTGTATCAACTATCGAACAAGCTGTTCGTATTCGTACCGGTGAGTCCGGCGACGAAGCATTATAATTCGAGGAGTAAAAGAGATGGAAGGTCAAATTTTTCAACTTCAATACGCCATGGATACCTTTTACTTTCTGGTAATGGGTGCGTTGGTTATGTGGATGGCAGCAGGTTTTGCTATGCTCGAAGCGGGTTTAGTCCGCTCAAAAAACACAACGGAAATCTTAACAAAAAATGTTGTGTTATATGCCATTGCCTGTACGGCTTATATGGTTGTTGGCTATCATATTATGTATGACGGCGGTTATTTCTTAAAAGATATCGCCTTAGATGGTGCTGCCAGTGCTGAAGCATTAACTGCGACGGTTTTAGCTGAATCGGCAAAAGCAGGTTTTGACGGCGGTGCTGTTTATTCAAATGCGTCTGACTTTTTCTTCCAGGTCGTTTTTGTGGCAACCGCTATGTCGATTGTATCCGGTGCCGTGGCTGAACGGATGAAGTTATGGGCGTTCATGTTGTTCGCGGTAGTTATGACGGCATTTATCTATCCGATGGAAGGTTCATGGACGTGGGGTGCAAAATCAGTATTTGGAATGTACAGCTTGGCTGATGATTTTGCCTTCAAAGATTTCGCGGGTTCAGGCATTGTTCATGTTGCCGGTGCTGCTGCCGCATTAGCGGGTGTACTCTTACTTGGCGCTCGCAAAGGTAAATACGGCCCAAATGGAGAAGTAAATGCCATTCCTGGTGCAAATCTGCCCCTGGCAACACTCGGTACTTTCATATTATGGATGGGCTGGTTTGGCTTTAATGGCGGCTCAGTATTGAAACTGGGTGATATCGCAAATTCTAATCTTGTTGCGATGGTGTTCCTGAACACGAATGCGGCCGCAGCTGGTGGTGTTATAGCCGCACTGATCATTGCACGTTTATTGTTTGGTAAAGCAGATTTAACCATGGCATTAAATGGTGCACTGGCGGGCCTGGTCGCGATTACGGCGAGCCCTGATACGCCAACACCACTTGTCGCAACCTTAATTGGTGCTGCCGGTGGTGTACTGGTTGTCTTCTCTATCCTGACATTAGACAAAATGAAAATTGATGACCCGGTAGGTGCAATCTCTGTTCATGGGGTTGTCGGTATGTGGGGTTTGATGGCGGTACCGCTGTCTGCACCTGGTACTAGCTTTGGTGGTCAGTTTGTTGGGTTGTTAACCATTTTTGCCTGGGTGTTCGTGGCCAGTTTAATTACCTGGTATGTCATAAAAATGATCATGGGCATTCGTGTCAGTGAAGAAGAAGAGTTCGAAGGAACTGATCTTTCTGAATGTGGTATGGAAGCTTATCCGGAATTCACAGGTTCACGTGGTTCAGGTATGTAAGTTTTAGGTAAAGCTCACATTTATTTGTGAACTCTTTAAGGCGTCGAAATTATTTTCGGCGCCTTTTTTTATGAATATGCTTTCAGCATAACATTGGAAATTTTCTGAAAGGCTTCCTCCCATGCAATAAGCTCTTTTTCTGTTAAGGTACTATTAGATGCATTATTTGCAGACTCAACAATAGTCGTAATAAATATATCAAACATTTCTTTTTCGATGCCAATATTCTTATGGCGATGACCCAGTGCGATGAGTTCCTGTTCAAGTGCTTCAATGTAGTCAATGCCGTTGATAACATTATCAAGCGTAGCAATTAGCGAGGTTTTTTGATCGAGTAATGCCTCAGGAAAAAGATGGCGAATTTCAGGGTGATGTTTAAACATAAAATGATAAAAATCATCAATAAATGCGTCTGCACCTTTCTCCGCTTTAATTTTTGACCAGCACGTTTTTACGCTGTCGTTACTTTGATTATCCTGAACGTGATTCATTATTAGGCTTTGTTATGGCTACCATCACAATAAGGTGGGTTTTTCGTTTTTTTACAACCACAAAGCGCATAGTTTTTCTTTTCGGTGACAGTAAATTTTACTGGCTCAAAATCAGTGCCAGCGTGCGAGCCATCACATAAAGGCTGGCTTTGAGATCTTCCACAAGCACACCAAAAATGGTCTCCCGGAGCAAGTTCTACACTGTATGGAAAATCTTGTGGGCTATCTGGTTTTGACATAATGTCCTCGGCTATGAATATTGATAGAATAACCGTTTATAGCAGTTGATCTAGATCAATTAAAGACTCATAAAGTATGGCAATTCTACGTTTAGAAAATTTTTCCGTTTTAACACTTAAACCCTTGAATTTAGAGGTTAAAGAAGAATTTATTTGCCTGTCAGGTGCATCAGGTGCAGGTAAATCACTCTTTCTCAGGGCTATTGCAGATTTAATTGTTCACCAGGGTGAAGCGAACTTAGATGAACAAAAATGTAGTGAAATAAATCCCGCGCAATGGCGAAAGTGGGTAGGTTTTTTGTCTGCCGAAAGTGCATGGTGGACAGATAAAGTCGGGGAGCATTTCAGCAAGGAAAATAATCAATATTTAAGACAGCTTAATTTGCCAGAAGAGTGCATGAGTTGGGATGTGTCACGTTGTTCAACAGGCGAAAAACAGCGTTTAGCGATAGCACGTTTACTAGAACAGCAACCTAAAGTTTTATTATTAGATGAGCCAACAGCAAGTCTCGATCCAACGAGCGTAATGGCAGTCGAGTCTCTAATAAAAAATTATGTCAATAAATTTGATGCTCCTGTTATTTGGGTTAGTCATGATCAGTTACAAATCAAACGTCTTGCAGATCGTAAATTTAAAATTATTAACAATGAAATAAACGAGGTAGAGGCATGAATGTGATTTCACTATCTACTTTTGATTTATCAATGGCAGCATTGCTGATATTAGCGCTTGCTGGGTTATCAATACTTTTAAAATTAGGACTGGCTAACCGTATTTCGATTGCTGCAATTAGAACCGTTGTACAACTTTTATTAATTGGTCTGGTTTTAAAAGAATTATTTGCCCAGGTAAGTCTTGTTTGGGTCTCACTATTATCACTTTTAATGCTGTTAATCGCTGGCCGCGAAGTAATGGCGCGACAACAGCGTCGTTTTGGCGGATTATGGGGATATGGTTTAGGCACTTTTTCCATGTTTATTTCTTCTTTTACGTTAACGGTTTATGCGTTAATCGTCGTGATAGGAACAGATCCATGGTACACGCCTCAATATGCGATTCCATTATTAGGTATGATGTTAGGCAATACCATGACAGGCGTTTCACTGGCCTTAGATAAACTGACAACCCATGCATGGCAACAGCGCAATGAAATTGAAGCGCGGCTGATTTTAGGACAGGATTGGAAAACAGCCATTGGTGATATAACAAGAGACAGTGTCCGCATTGGCATGATGCCTATGATTAATGCAATGGCCGCAGCCGGGATTGTTAGTTTACCCGGAATGATGACCGGGCAAATTTTATCAGGCACCGAGCCGATGGAAGCGGTTAAATATCAAATCTTAATTATGTTTTTGATTACAGCAGGCACAGGGTTTTCAACTATGCTAGCAACTTGGATCGGTGCGCGACATTTATTTGATGATAGACAGCGTTTAAGATTAGATCGTTTAAGTTAAAGGGGTTATTTTATGAAATTAAATAAAGTTTTTTTATTCATTTTTGTATTAGTACAAATGGCAACCCCTGTTTTTGCGGCAACTGTTTATAAATGGATTGATGAAGACGGGCATGTTCATTATGAAAGTAAAGCGCAACATAAAAATGCAAAAGAAATTATAATAAAAGACAGATATATTGATTCAGGAAATGCAACCGTTCCAGAGAGCGCACAGGATCGTGTTAATAAACAAAAGAAATTTTTAAATGCAGTTGATGAAGAAAATAAATCAGTTGCAGATATGAAAAGAAAAAAACGAGAAAAGGAAGAATTAAAAATAACACGATGTAATGCATCACGAGATCAATTAAAGCGTTATGAAAGTTCAGGCGCATTATATGATCTGGATGAAAAAGGTAATCGTATTTTGTTAAATAAAAAACAGTATGAACAGGCGATGGCACAAGCCAAAGCGCGTGTAGAAAAGTGGTGTAATTAGCTAGCGCTTCATACTTTTCGCTCTAGCGGCGTTAAAAATGATTTCAAAAGAGTCGTTTACTACGTGTAAACTCCTGTTTTTCAATAATTTTTGCCTTGCTAGAACAAAAATTATTTCGCGCTAGACGTTATATTAATTCGCGCAAATTTGTAGGTTGGGCTAAAGTCCAACGCGGTGTTGGTGAAAGAGTATTTAATGTTCATTCAATATGTCGGCCTGAAGACCGACCTACAACATTGTTATAATAAATTTAGAGGTTTTAGAAATGGATCAAATATTAGTAGAAAAAAATGTTTCATCAATGAAGATGGAAGTGATGGGTGTGTTTGACTGGGCAATTTGGGAAAAAGAAGTTTCAGAGTTTCCATGGGAATATCAGCTAACAGAGTCGTGCTACATCATAGAAGGTGAAGCAGTCGTCACCCCTGAGGGCGGCGAACCAGTAACCATCGAGCGTGGAGATTATGTTATTTTTCCAAAAGGTATGAAGTGTACCTGGAAAATAACGGATGCGATTGAAAAACACTATAATTTAAGTGAGTCATAAAAATATTATTTATTAAGTTTAAAAATTCTGCTTTCGACATAAAGTATGTTTTAATCAAAGAGTGCCTATATGTCTACTACTCAGTATAAACTGACTGTTAGTATGATCTAATATAGTGCAACATATGCTCAATAAGTGAGGTTGAATTTCCATTAAAGTATTATTCAGCGGTCTTTTACTATTAAAATTATACGAATAAAACTGAATAAATTATTGATTTCATAAATGAAAAAGAACATCGTTAAATACTTACTGAGAAGCAATATGACGCAAACGGTATATTACGTACTATGCCGCTCGCCGTCTAATTAACTGTTATGTTTCAATAAAAACCACAGATGGATTTAATCATGGGTGACAATAAAATAAAAAGATTCCCGTATTCCAAGGATAGAACCAGAAGGCTTAATACTCGAAAAAGAGTTATTCCCTGCCAAGTTTCGGGTCGTTGGTTAAAATCCCCTGAGAAAGTTCATCTATTCACAGATAGGAGCTACCTATCTGTCGATGTAATGACAAGATCAGAAAATGACAATCTAGAAATAAAAGTTCGTAAACTATGTGAGCTCGTACTTTTAAAAGAAGATCTAGTGAAAATGCTAGAGGTATATGAAAAGTATGAAAATCAAACATAACAAGCGACTGTGATCTAAATCAACCCAAATCTACAGTTTATTAATAAATTCATTTGCCATTCCTTATCGTCACGTACCATTGCATTTAATATTGTGATCATCTTTCTCATACAGGCCGTTAGCGCCACTTTTTTATGCTTACCCTGTGCCACGAGCTTGTCATAAAAATGTCTCATCACAGGGTTATGTTGAATCGCCGATAACATGCCCATGTAAAGTACGGTGCGTATCGGAGCAC